>OHDC01000040.1_pt1 | contig 115445 bp, 88 predicted proteins | sample 1566851 | NCBI WGS metagenome assembly OHDC01 (sample SAMEA3879590, study PRJEB24766) | human gut metagenome | biome: human-associated habitat; feature: feces | place: USA | collected 1985/1987 | reverse complement strand
CCGTCGAGCATGATCTGATTGATGAGCTTGGTCACAACCGTGGTCCCGTGTACGGGATCCGGCAGCACCTCGCGCTTGGGTACAAAACCGCGACGGGGCATAGTAAATACCTCCAATTAGACGTGATAGTCAGTCGTAAAGTGTGGATTGCGGAAGCATCCCCGGATGTGGGTCATCCTCTCCCAGTCGGAATGCGCGTCAGCATCGCGCGTCATCGGTCACGATTCAGGCCGACCCAGCCGCATCCGGCTTCTGCGCGGGCGTCTTCCCTGTTCCACAGGCAGGCGCTGGTGCGTCAAAAGCGGTTCTCCGGCTGACCGAAGGCTGCAAAAGGGATGTTGTGAAGCAGGCGGATGCTTACTTCTTCGGGCGCTTTGCGCCATAGAGGGAACGAGCCTGCATCCGCTTGGCCACACCGGCGGTATCCAGCGCGCCACGGATGATGTGATAACGAACGCCAGGCAGGTCACGAACGCGGCCGCCGCGGATCAGCACAACGCTATGCTCCTGCAGGTTGTGACCGATGCCGGGGATGTAGCAGGTACCTTCGATGGAGTTCGTCAGACGAATACGGGCAATCTTACGAAGAGCGGAGTTCGGCTTCTTCGGAGTTGTTGTGTAAACACGGGTGCAGACACCGCGTTTCTGCGGGCAGTTGTTGAGCGCAGGGCTCTTGCTCTTTTCAATAGCTCTCTCGCGAGGCTTACGCACTAATTGGTTAATGGTCGGCATAAAGTCCGTATCCGAAACGATTAGAAAAACCACTCTTTTGACGGAGTGGAGGTTAATAAAAAACTTTAAGGAAAATGCGCGGACTCTGCGCGAAAGGACGTGCTGCACGGCAGCCGAGAAAGAGCGCAGAAACCCGGGCGGGATTCCGAAAAGTTCCGCATTATTGCGCAAATTCAACCAATTGTCAAACTTTTCTATTTGGCTGAATAGGTTAGCAATTGTATTCAGCGTTTTTCAAAAACCAAAAAAGCGGCCTTTCAGCCGCTTTTTTGGAGGAGTTAAAACCTAATTAGTTGTGATAGCTTTTGCTCTCACCGGTCACTTCTGCTTCGGGAATCGCAGGAACATCGCTCACGATGTCCTCGTTTCCGACATAAGCTTCGGAAGTTTCGATCTCATTGTCGTACTTGAAAGCATCGCGGTCGTGTCTGGCTCTGTGATAGGCCAAACCGGTACCGGCAGGAATCAAGCGGCCGACAATCACGTTTTCCTTCAGGCCGCGCAGTTCATCACGTTTGCCCATGATGGCTGCTTCGGTAAGCACTCGGGTCGTTTCCTGGAAGGAAGCGGCAGAGATGAAGGAGTCCGTAGACAAGCTGGCCTTGGTAATACCAAGAAGCAGATTGTCGTAAGTGGCGGGACGCTTGTTCTCGGCAAGAGCTTTTTCGTTCTCATCGAGCATTTCACTGCGTTCGACCTGTTCACCGGTGATGAACTTGGTGTCGCCCGGATCGGTAATGACAACGCGGCGAAGCATCTGGCGAACAATCACTTCAATATGTTTGTCGCTGATCTTCACACCCTGCAGACGGTACACAGCCTGGACTTCGTCAACAATGTAGCGAGCCAGAGCTTCGATACCCTGAAGTCTCAGGATGTCATGCGGATCGGCAGGACCGTCAACAATGACTTCGCCCTGGTGAACCACCTGACCGTCGTGAACCAGAATGTCCTTATCCTTAGGAATAAGGAATTCATGATCCTGACCCTGGGTGTCAGTAATGATCAGACGCTGTTTGCCCTTGGTTTCCTTACCGAAGGTAACGGTACCGCTTGCCTCGGCAAGAATACCTGCGTCCTTCGGAGAGCGGGCTTCGAAGAGCTCGGCAACACGCGGCAGACCGCCGGTGATGTCGCCGGCGCCACCGGTGGAGCGGGTAATCTTCACGAATACTTCGCCCGGTTTCACCTCCTGACCCTCCTCAAGCATGAGGTGGGCGTTAACGGGGAGTGCATATGTCTTGAGGATGTTGCCCTGGGCGTCGACAATCGATGCTTCGGGCACCTTGGTACGGTCGCGGCTTTCGATGATGATCTTCTCGCGGAGACCCGACTGCTCGTCGGCATCCACACGGTAGGTGACGTTCTCCACGAGATTCTCGTAGTGAATCTTGCCACCGACCTCGCTGACGATAACGGCGTTGAAGGGGTCCCATTCGCAAATCACGTCGCCCACCTTCACGTTCGCGCCATCCTTGAAGTAAAGTTTCGAGCCATAGGGGATGTTGGCCGAGGTGAGCATCATCTTTGTCTTGGGGTCGATGATACGCATTTCGGTCAGACGGCCGATAACCACTTCGACGGGGTTGCCTTCAGGAGTCTTCTCGTCGGTGACAACGGTGCGGAGTTCCTCGAGTTCGAGGATACCGTCGTAACGCGATGTGATTGTGGAGATGGCTGCGATGTTCGAAGCCACACCACCGACGTGGAACGTACGGAGGGTAAGCTGCGTACCCGGCTCACCGATTGACTGTGCGGCGATGACACCCACAGCCTCGCCCATCTGGACGGGGCGGTTGGTGGCAAGGTTGCGGCCGTAGCACTTGGCGCAGACACCGTGTTTCGACTCGCAGGTGAGCACAGAACGGATCTCTACGGATTCGATGGGGGAAGCGTTGATGCGGTCGGCAGCAGCGTCGTTGATCTCCTCGCCTGCCTTGACGATAGTCTCACCGGTGGTGGGATCGATGATGTCGTGAACCGATACACGACCCAGGATGCGCTCGCCGAGCGATGCCACAACCTCGTCGTTGTTCTTGATTTCACGGCATACCAGACCACGCAGGGTTCCGCAGTCCTCCTCGCGGATAATCACGTCGTGGGCCACGTCGACCAGACGGCGGGTAAGATAACCGGCGTCGGCGGTCTTAAGCGCGGTATCGGCAAGACCCTTGCGGGCACCGTGGGTTGAGATGAAGTATTCCAGCACCGACAGACCCTCCTTGAAGTTCGCAAGAATAGGGTTCTCGATGATCTGACCGCCTTCGGCACCGGCCTTCTGCGGTTTGGCCATAAGACCACGCATACCGGCCAGCTGACGGATCTGGTCCTTCGAACCACGGGCACCGGAGTCGAGCATCATGAACACGGAGTTGAAGCCCTGGTCGGCCTCGGTCATCTGCTTCATGAGCACGTCGGTGAGGCGCGAGTTCACGTGTGTCCATATATCGATAATCTGGTTGTAGCGTTCGTTGTTGGTGATGAAACCCATTGCATAGTTGTTCATCACTTCCTCAACCTGCTCGTAACCTTCCTTGACGATGGCCTCCTTTTCAGGCGGGATGATAACGTCGCCGAGGTTGAACGAAAGGCCGCCGCGGAACGCCATGTAGTAACCCATGTTCTTGATATCGTCGAGGAACTGGGCCGAACGGGGGATACCGCACTTCTTAATCACCTTGCCGATGATGGTACGGAGCGATTTTTTGGAGATAAGCTCGTTGACATAGCCGAGTTCCTTGGGCACGAACTCATTGAAGAGCACACGGCCCACGGAGGTGTTCTCCACCAGACGGCGAACGGGGTTGCCGTTCTCGTCAACGTCATCAACCATCACGCTCACGGGAGCGTGCAGTGTGACGCGGCCTTCGTTGTAGGCAATCTGAGCCTCTTCGGGACCATAGAATTTGGAGCCTTCACCCTTAGCACCCTTGCGGAGCTTGGTGATATAGTAGAGACCGAGCACCATGTCCTGCGAAGGAACGGTGATAGGCGCGCCGTTGGCGGGGTTGAGGATGTTGTGCGAACCGAGCATGAGCATCTGGGCCTCAAGAATGGCCTCGTTGCCCAGAGGAAGGTGCACGGCCATCTGGTCACCGTCGAAGTCGGCGTTGAACGCCGTACATGCCAGCGGGTGCAGCTGGATGGCCTTACCCTCGATCATTTTGGGCTGGAATGCCTGGATACCGAGACGGTGAAGTGTCGGGGCACGGTTGAGCAGCACGGGGTGTCCTTTCATCACGTTCTCGAGGATGTCCCATACCACGGGCTCCTTGCGGTCAACGATCTTCTTGGCCGATTTCACGGTCTTCACTATGCCGCGTTCGATAAGCTTGCGGATTACGAAGGGCTTGTAAAGCTCGGCAGCCATGTATTTGGGGATACCGCACTCATGCATCTTGAGCTCCGGACCTACAACGATAACCGAACGGGCCGAATAGTCCACACGTTTACCGAGAAGGTTCTGACGGAAGCGGCCCTGCTTACCCTTGAGCGAGTCGGAAAGCGACTTGAGGGGGCGGTTGGCATCGGTCTTTACAGCCGACGACTTGCGCGAGTTGTCGAGCAGCGAGTCGACAGCCTCCTGAAGCATACGCTTCTCGTTGCGCAGAATCACCTCGGGAGCCTTGATTTCGATGAGTCGTTTGAGGCGGTTGTTACGTATGATCACACGACGGTAGAGGTCGTTGAGGTCGGATGTGGCGAAGCGACCGCCGTCCAGGGGCACGAGGGGACGCAAATCCGGCGGGATGACAGGCACAGCCTGCAGAATCATCCATTCGGGCTTGTTGCGGTTGGCGCTCGCGCGGAACGACTCCACTACCTGAAGGCGTTTGAGTGCCTCGGTCTTGCGCTGCTGCGAGCCGTCGGTGTTGGCGGTGTGGCGCAGCGAGTAGCTCAGCTCGTCAAGGTTGAGGGTGCTGAGCAGGTCGAGAATGGCCTCTGCGCCCATTTTGGCGACGAACTTGTTGGGGTCATCGTCCGGCAGGCTCTGATTGCCTTCGGGCAGACGTTCCATAAGGTTGAAGTAGTCCTCTTCGGTGAGAAGGTCCATGCGCTGAAGCTCCTCGGCGAAGGGGCCGGGATTGATCACGATGTAGCGCTCGTAATAGATTACGGCATCGAGTTTCTTCGACGGAAGGCCGAGCAGATAACCGATCTTGTTGGGGAGCGAACGGAAATACCAGATATGAGCCACCGGCACAACGAGCTTGATGTGGCCCATGCGCTCGCGGCGCACCTTCTTTTCAGTCACTTCCACACCGCAACGGTCGCACACGATGCCTTTGTAGCGGATGCGCTTGTACTTTCCGCAATGGCATTCATAATCCTTTACCGGACCGAAAATGCGCTCGCAGAACAAGCCGTCGCGCTCGGGCTTGTAGGTGCGGTAGTTGATGGTTTCAGGCTTGAGCACCTCACCCGACGACTTTTCGAGAATCTCCTCGGGCGAAGCAAGGCCGATGGAGATTTTTGAAAATGACGTCTTCGACTTATTTTCTTTTCTAAAAGCCATATTTTGATAAAGAGAGTTTTTTCTGTTTCGATGAAGCGCCCGCGGCAGCGGAGGCCTGGCCTCACGCTGCGCCGACGCGATATTTTACAAGAGTTATTGCTCTAAGTTGATGCTCAGGCCAAGACCCTGCAGCTCGTGGAGAAGCACATTGAGCGATTCGGGGATGCCGGCCGGCGGCATGGGTTCGCCCTTGACAATGGCCTCGTAAGCCTTGGAACGTCCGGTCACGTCGTCACTCTTGATGGTAAGGATCTCCTGAAGGATGTGGGATGCGCCGAATGCCTCGAGCGCCCAAACCTCCATCTCTCCGAAACGCTGACCACCGAACTGGGCTTTACCACCGAGCGGCTGCTGGGTGATGAGCGAGTACGGACCGATGGAGCGTGCGTGCATCTTGTCCTCAACCATGTGGCCGAGCTTAAGCATGTAGATCACACCCACGGTGGCAGGCTGGTCGAAACGCTCGCCGGTTCCGCCGTCGTAGAGGTACGTCTTGCCGTAGCGGGGCACACCGGCCTTGTCGGTCCAGGTGTTGAGGTCGTCGAGGGTGGCACCGTCGAAAATCGGGGTAGAGAACTTCTCGCCGAGTTCGCGGCCGGCCCATCCGAGCACGGTCTCGAAAATCTGACCGAGGTTCATACGCGAAGGCACACCCAGCGGGTTCAGACAGATGTCCACAGGCGTACCGTCGGCGAGGAACGGCATGTCCTCCTGACGAACTACGCGCGACACGATACCCTTGTTACCGTGACGGCCGGCCATCTTGTCGCCCACGCCGATCTTACGCTTCTTGGCGATGTATACCTTGGCGATCTGCATGATGCCCGAGGGGAGGTCGTCGCCGATGGAGATGTCGAACTTCTTGCGGCGCATCTCGGCGTCAATCTCCTTGCTCTTGCGCAGATAGTTGACAATGAGGTCGCGGATGAGTTCGTTTGTATGGGCGTCGCTGGTCCATTTGCTGAGGTTCACGGTGTCGAAGTCGACATCCATGAGCGCTCCGGCGCTGAACTTGCCGCCCTTGGGGATGATATCTGTTCCGAGGAAGTCCTTCACGCCCTGCGACACCTTACCGGCGGTAAGGGTCATGAGCTTGCTGATGAGGAGTTCCTTGAGTTTGTGAAGCTTCTCTTCGTATTCCTCGTCGATTTTCGGGAGGAGGGCCTGTGCGGCCTTGTTGACGCGGCCGCTCTTTGTGGCGCGTGCGAAGAGGTTGCTGCCGATGACAACACCCTTGAGCGAGGGGGAAGCCTTCAGCGAGGCATCCTTCACGTCGCCGGCCTTGTCGCCGAAGATGGCGCGGAGCAGTTTCTCTTCAGGCGTGGGATCGGATTCACCCTTGGGAGTGATCTTACCGATCATGATATCGCCGGGAACCACATGGGCGCCGATGCGGATAATGCCGCGCTCGTCGAGGTCCTTGGTGGCGTCTTCCGACACGTTGGGGATATCGCTGGTGAGTTCCTCCATACCGCGCTTGGTCTCGCGAACCTCGAGGCTGTATTCGTCGACGTGCACCGAGGTGAGGATATCCTCCTTGACCATGCGCTCGTTAAGCACGATGGCGTCCTCATAGTTGTAACCCTTCCAGGGCATGAAAGCCACCTTGAGGTTGCGTCCGAGGGCAAGTTCGCCGTTTTCAGTGGCATATCCTTCGGTGAGGATATCGCCGGCCTTCACGCGCTGGCCCTTGTTGCAGATTGGACGAAGGTCGATGGTTGTGCTCTGGTTGGTTTTGCGCCATTTGGGGATGCGGTATTCCTTTACTGGTTCTTCGAACGACACGAACTCCTGCTCCTCCGTACGGTCGTAGCGGATGCGGATGGTGGTTGCATCGACGAATTCAATGACACCGTCGCCTTCAGCCATAACCTGTGTACGCGAATCGCGCACGAGCTGACCTTCGATGCCGGTACCTACGATAGGAGCCTCCGAACGCATCAGGGGCACTGCCTGGCGCATCATGTTCGATCCCATTAGTGCACGGTTGGCGTCGTCGTGCTCCAGGAAGGGGATCAGCGAAGCCGCGATAGAGGCAATCTGCTGGGGAGCCACGTCCATGAGCTGCACCTCATCCGGTGCGACGATGGGGAAGTCGGCATCCAGACGAGCCTTCACGCGCTGGTTTACGAAATTGCCGTTGTCATCGAGCGGGGCATTGCCCTGAGCAATCACCTTACCCTCCTCAACTTCGGCGGTGAGGTAGGTTACATGGTCGTTGTCGAGGTCCACGCGGCCGTCGGTAACGGTGCGGTAGGGTGTCTCGATGAATCCGAGGTCGTTGATCTTCGCATAAACGCAAAGCGACGAGATAAGACCGATGTTCGGGCCTTCAGGGGTCTCGATCGGGCAGAGACGGCCGTAATGGGTGTAGTGTACGTCTCGCACCTCAAAGCCTGCACGCTCGCGGCTCAGACCGCCGGGGCCGAGGGCCGACAGACGGCGCTTGTGGGTGATTTCGGCCAGCGGGTTTGTCTGGTCCATGAACTGGCTCAGCGCGTTGGTACCGAAGAATGTGTTGATAACCGACGATATAGTCTTGGCGTTGATGAGGTCGATTGGTGTGAACACCTCGTTGTCGCGCACGTTCATGCGCTCGCGGATGGTTCTCGACATACGGGCCAGACCCACGCCGAACTGATTGTAGAGCTGCTCGCCAACGGTGCGCACACGGCGGTTGCTCAGGTGGTCGATATCGTCTACGTCGGTCTTCGAGTTGATAAGTTCGATGAGATATTTGATAATCTCGATCATGTCCTCCTTGGTGAGCACCTTGACATCCATCGAAGTGGTGAGGCCGAGCTTCTTGTTGATGCGATAGCGGCCCACTTCGCCCAGGTCATAACGCTTTTCGGAGAAGAAGAGGTTGGTGATAACCTCGCGGGCACTTGCATCGTCCGGCGGCTCGGCGTTGCGCAACTGTCGGTAGATGTACTGGATGGCCTCCTTTTCCGAGTTGGTGGTATCCTTCTGGAGGGTTTCGAAAATTATTGAATAATCCGAAGTGTTGGCATCCTCCTTATGGAGCAGGATGGTGCTTACACCCGAATCGAGAATGTCCTGAATGTGTTCCTCTTCAAGCACGGTCTCGCGGTCAATCACCACTTCGTTGCGGTCGATCGACACAACTTCACCGGTATCCTCGTCCACGAAGTCCTCAACCCAGGTGCGGAGCACGCGGGCGGCGAGCTTGCGGCCGAGAGCCTTCTTGAGGTTTGCCTTGTTCACCTTCATCTCCTCGGCAAGGTCGAAAATCTCGATGATATCCTTGTCGCTCTCCAGACCGATGGCGCGGAGCAGCGTGGTCACGGGCAATTTCTTCTTGCGGTCGATGTAGGCGTACATCACATTGTTGATGTCGGTGGCGAACTCGATCCATGAACCACGGAAGGGGATGATACGTGCCGAATAGAGCTTGGTTCCGTTGGCGTGGGTGCTCTGTCCGAAGAACACACCGGGCGAACGGTGCAGCTGCGACACAACGACACGCTCGGCACCGTTGATAACGAACGTACCCTTCTCGGTCATATAGGGAATCGGGCCCAGATAAACGTCCTGCACGACTGTTGCAAAATCCTCATGGTCAGGATCAGTGCAATACAACTTCAGCTTGGCCTTGAGGGGCACACTGTAAGTCTGTCCGCGCTCCAGACACTCCTCGATAGAGTAGCGGGGCGGATCGATATAATAGTCCAGGAATTCGAGAACGAAGTTGTTGCGCGTGTCGGCAATGGGGAAATTCTCTGCAAACACTTTGTAGAGACCCTCGTTGTTTCTCTGTTCCGGCGGGGTGTCAAGCTGCAGGAAGTCCTTGAACGACTTGAGCTGCACCTCGAGGAAATCGGGGTAAGGAAGCGGGTTCTTTACCGTCGCAAAATTTACGCGGGGTTTATCTGCTTTTGTTGACATCTATATGATTTTGTGTTATTAACACTGAAATATCAGGAGAGAAAGTTGTAAGTAAGGTGGAGTGAGAGGAATGCAAACATTATCACATGGTTTGCAGTTGTCAGCTGAAGCCTGCGGAAGGCTTTCAGCCGGATAATCGGCGGGTTAAACACCGTTAAACTTTATTAAACTTAAATAAAGTACTACAAACTTTGTTAAACCGAACCGTATTGTTACGCAAAAAGGTTAAGCATCGGCTTGTCACCGATACTTAACCATTTTCCTTACGGTCTGCCCGGATTGGAGGCCTTTTCAAAGGAGATGCCTCACGGCAAAAACCTAACAGGCCTATTTCACAGGCAGCGCGCCTTGGTGAGCGATATTATTTGAGCTCAACTTCAGCACCAGCCTCTTCGAGGTTCTTCTTGAGATCCTCGGCAGCGGCTTTGTCAAGACCTTCCTTGAGTACGCTGGGAGCACCGTCAACCATTTCCTTAGCTTCCTTCAGGCCAAGACCGGTAAGTTCCTTAACGAGCTTAACAACCTGGAGTTTAGCAGCACCGGCCGATTTCAGAACCACGTCGAACGAGGTCTTCTCTTCAGCGGCGGGAGCACCAGCAGCGGGGCCGGCAGCAACTGCAACTGCAGCAGCGGCGGGTTCGATGCCATATTCTTCTTTGAGGATCTGAGCGAGTTCGTTTACTTCTTTTACCGAGAGGTTAACGAGTTGTTCTGCGAAAGCTTTCAAATCTGCCATTGTAGTATGATTTTTTTATTTGTGTCAGTTGATAATTTGTTGTTAGTTTTCTTTTTTGGAGAGGGTTTCGAGGATGCCGTGAAGCTTGGTACCACCTGATGTAAGTGCGGAAACCACATTCTTGGCGGGCGACTGGAGCAGAGCCACAACGTCGGCGATAAGCTCGTTCTTGCTCTTGATGCTTGCCAGTGCGTCGAGCTGGTCAGCTCCGACATAAACTGTCTCCTCTACATAAGCGGCCTTCAGACAGGGAAGAACATCGTCCTTCTTTACGAAATCCTTAAGCAGCTTTGCAGGAGCGTTGCCCACGTTGGTGAACATTACCGAAGTGCTGCCTTTAAGAACAGGATAGAGTTCCTGGAAGTCGCCTTCTGTTGCCTCGAGAGCTTTGTGGAGAAGGGTGTTCTTCACAACCATCAGCTTGATGTCGCTCTTTGCGCAGGCACGGCGGAGTGCCGATGTCTTCTCGGCATTCAGTCCGGCAGTCTCAACCAGATAGAACCCGCTGTATTCTTTCAGGGTTTCGGCAATTTTATTAATGATTAAGCCTTTATCTTCCTTTTTCATTGTAGTCAGTTGTTAAAGTGATTAATCGTCAATGGTCTTTGTGTCGACCTTGATGCCGGGACCCATTGTGCTCGAAAGGTAGATACTCTTGATGTATGTACCTTTGGCGGTTGCGGGTTTGAGTTTGATGAGCGTATTGATGAACTCACGGGCATTGTCGCGCATCTGTTCGGGGGTGAAGCTCACCTTGCCGAGCGAAGTGTGAACGATACCGTTCTTGTCAACCTTGAAGTCGATCTTACCCTTCTTGACCTCTTCCACGGCCTTAGCCACGTCCATGGTCACTGTGCCGCTCTTGGGGTTAGGCATCAGGCCACGGGGACCGAGAACACGGCCGAGGGCACCGATTTTACCCATGATGGCAGGCTGGGTGATGATGACGTCAACGTCTGTCCATCCGCCTTTGATTTTGTCGATATATTCGTCCAGTCCGACATAGTCGGCACCGGCAGCCTTAGCGGCGGTTTCAGCATCGGGGTTGCAGAGAACCAGGACACGAACCTGTTTGCCTGTTCCGTGAGGGAGTGTGACAACGCCACGCACCATCTGGTTGGCCTTACGGGGGTCTACGCCCAGACGAACGTCGATATCGAACGAAGCGTCGAACTTGGCGTAGTTAGTTTCCTTTACTTTCTCTGCTGCCTCGGCGAGCGAGTAGGCTTTCCCGGCTTCAATCTTCTCTAAAGCTAACTTCTGATTCTTTGTAAGTTTACCCATTTCAATTGAAGTTTTTAAACGTTTTCAGGGAATGCCCCTTTTACGGTGATACCCATACTGCGGGCAGTGCCGGCAACCATACGCATGGCCGATTCAACGGTGAAGCAGTTGAGGTCGGGCATCTTGTCTGTTGCAATAGTCTTTACCTGATCCCAAGAGATCTCAGCTACCTTCTGGCGGTTGGGCTGAGCGGAACCCTTCTTGATCTTGGCTGCTTCCATCAGCTGGATTGCCACCGGCGGAGTCTTTACGATGAAATCGAAGCTCTTGTCCGAGTAGTAAGTGATGATAACAGGAAGAACCTTACCGGCCTTGTCCTGGGTGCGGGCGTTGAACTGCTTGCAGAACTCCATGATATTGATACCCTTGGAGCCCAGAGCGGGACCTACTGGAGGCGAGGGGTTGGCCGCGCCGCCTTTAATCTGCAATTTGATTTGTCCAGCAACTTCTTTTGCCATTGTTAATAATCATTTATTTAGTTTACGAATTGCGCTGTGCTTCACTGGGCGTCGGTGCGTAACCACCTCCTTCCCCGCCGGCACGTGCGCCATTTACTTGCGAACGCTGTCCAAAACGTTTGGACTTAAAAACCTCCGTCCCTCGCGGCCTATCCCTCTTCGGGTCGCCCGGATGCGCTGTCCGGCAAATGCCGGAACTCTCATCCCGCTCGCCTGGGGAAACAAACGCTCAAACTAAAACCCTCCGGCTTGCCTCGTGCGAAGCCGGTTTCCCGACTCGCCACCCGGCTTTCCAAGGGGGCTTCGTCATTCGCGTTCAACCTGCGAATTTTCCAACTCCAGAGGAGTTTCGCGGCCGAAGATCTTAACCGTGACTTTGAGCTTTTTCTTTTCAGGGTAGACTTCAGTGATTTTCCCGTTGAACCCGACAAACGCTCCGGCGGTGACTTTCACAATTTCACCGACCATATAGTCGTTGCCGGCCTCTTCCAGATTCTCATTGATGTCGTCGGCGGTTCCGAGCATGCGCATCACTTCGCTCTCGCGCAGCGGTTCTGGTTTTGCATCCTTGCCGCGGCCCTTGAGAAAATCGATAACGTTGGTTGTATTGACCAGCTCATGTACCACCTCACCTATAAGCTCCGCTTCGACAAACACATAACCGGAATAAAGATTGCGTTCTTTCACAACCTTTTTCCCGTTTTTGATAGTGAGAACCTTCTCGGTGGGAATCAACACCTGGAAAACATGGTTGCCAAGGTCGGTGTTCTTGATGGCTCCATCAAGCAACTCCTTTACCTTAGCTTCCTTTCCCGATATGGCACGGAGTACGTACCAAGCTCTTTTAGTTTCAGCCATTGATCTGTTCCACTTTAAAGATTACTTGCCGAGGCTGTAAATCAGGTGCATGATGTTGTCGACCACCTGATCCATGATGAAGATTATCAGGGCGATAATCACGGAAGCTAACATCACGATGCAGGCGCTCTTGATCAACTGCGTCTTAGTAGGCCAAGAAGTCTTATAGCGTAACTCGTCATAAGACTCCTCTATATTCGTAAGTAATTTCAATTTCTTCATTTCTGTATGATAAGCACGGGTTGAGAGACTCGAACTCCCGACACCTGGTTTTGGAGACCAGTGCTCTACCAACTGAGCTAAACCCGTGTGTAAGCTCCGGACCTTATGCCTTCCGGCAAGGAGCCGGAGCTTTTTTGATTTATATTTCGTCATCTGCCGCCGGAGCAGCCGAATCGGGAATATTAGTCGAGGATTTCGGTGATCTGACCCGAACCTACAGTGCGGCCGCCTTCACGGATGGCGAAACGCAGACCCTGGTCGCAAGCAACCGGAGTGATGAGGTCAACGATGATCTCAACGTGGTCGCCGGGCATTACCATTTCAACGCCTTCGGGAAGAGTGATCTCACCTGTAACGTCGAGGGTACGGATGTAGAACTGGGGACGATAGTGGTTGTGGAACGGAGTGTGACGGCCACCTTCTTCTTTCTTCAGGATATAAACCGAAGCCTTGAATTTCGAGTGGGGCTTAACAACACCCGGGTGGCAGATTACCATACCACGCTTGATTTCTTTCTTGTCGATACCACGGAGGAGCAGACCTACGTTGTCACCGGCTTCACCCTGATCGAGGAGCTTGCGGAACATTTCAACACCTGTTACAGTGGATTTGAGGTTTGCGCCGAGACCCATGATCTGAACTTCGTCGCCGACTTTGACAACACCGGTTTCGATACGGCCGGTAGCCACAGTACCACGACCTGTGATCGAGAACACGTCCTCAACAGGCATCAGGAAGGGTTTGTCGACATCGCGGGGGGGCAGGGGAATCCAGTTGTCAACTGCTTCCATGAGCTCCATAACCTTAGCTTCCCACTGGGGTTCGCCGTTGAGGGCGCCGAGTGCGGAACCGCGGATGATAGGAGTCTCGTCGCCGTCGTATTCGTAGGCCGAGAGGAGTTCGCGCATTTCCATTTCAACGAGTTCGAGCATTTCCTCGTCGTCTACCATGTCGCACTTGTTCAGGAACACAACCAGACGGGGAACGTTCACCTGACGGGCGAGAAGGATGTGCTCGCGGGTCTGGGGCATGGGACCATCGGTTGCAGCAACCACGATGATAGCACCGTCCATCTGGGCAGCACCGGTAACCATGTTCTTAACGTAGTCAGCGTGGCCCGGGCAGTCAACGTGAGCGTAGTGACGGTTAGCTGTCTCGTACTCTACGTGAGCGGTGTTGATTGTGATACCGCGCTCTTTTTCCTCGGGAGCGTTGTCGATCTGGTCGAACGACTTAACTTCAGAAAGACCGGCTTTTGCAAGCACAGTTGTGATAGCAGCGGTAAGGGTGGTCTTACCATGGTCAACGTGACCGATAGTACCGATGTTTACATGCGGTTTGGTTCTTTCGAATTTCTCTTTAGCCATAACTTTGCTATTTTGATAAAATGATAAATATCGTTAACTTTTCCAAGCCTCGGGTTGTTATCTTTTCAGAATGCCCCTGCCGAGCGCATCAAAAGCGGAGCATGAATCCCCGCAGTGGCTCCCGATGGGCTTTCAACAACACACCACGGCAATGACAACGCACTGTCGGGGTTGTGTAGAGGTTAGAGCGATAAAAGAGCCGATGACGGGATTTGAACCCGTGACCTCTTCCTTACCAAGGAAGTGCTCTACCACTGAGCTACATTGGCAAAATTTCAAGGTTTATCAAGAGCGGAAGACGAGGCTCAAACTCGCGACCCTCAGCTTGGAAGGCTGATGCTCTATCAACTGAGCTACTTCCGCATCGGTCACCGGAATCAGGCTTAACCAAGCCTGCCGGGCAGCTTCCCGCCGACAACGGATGGGAAGAAGATTTGTTCGTGGGCGCGGATGGATTCGAACCACCGAAGGCGAAAGCCAGCAGATTTACAGTCTGCCCCATTTGGCCACTCTGGAACACGCCCAAATTCGTTTTCATTCACACTGCATCTTCAGCCGAAGAAGAAAACCGGAGAGCCTCTTGTCGGATTCGAACCAACGACCCCGAGATTACAAATCACGTGCTCTGGCCAACTGAGCTAAAGAGGCTTGTTTCAAAGTTCTATATGATTCGGACGCCGTGCGTTACCGTCTCATTTGCGGATGCAAAGTTAAGTAACATTTTTCATTCCCGCAAACATTTCCACAAAAAATTTTCCCTAAAAATCGCAAGATTTTTCTTTATCCGAAGAGCAATCTCGCCGCACTCCCTCATAATCAAGCCTCAACGCACCGCCGCCAGGCTGTAAAACAATTCCATGCAAACCGCCGCTCCCCCCAAAACTCCATGCACTTGCATCATCGCCAGCGAGCCTGACCGCAAATTTTATGCGCCTTACAACAACAAAACCGCTTTTTTTGTTAAATTTGCATCTTGTCCGCTGTGCGCACGCGCACATGAGGACGCCGGTTTCCCTCTCTCCACCCGAAAGGAAAACTTACAACTATATACAGACATGAAACAACAGATTGCCAACCGACTCGGACAACTCCGTGCCGAGATGAAAAAAAACGGCATTGCAGCAGTGCTCATTCCTCAAACCGACCCACATCAGAGTGAATATATAGCCGACCACTGGCAGGTGCGCCGATGGCTGAGCGGATTCACCGGATCGGCAGGCACACTGGTAGTCACACTGAATGATGCACTACTTTGGACCGATTCCCGCTATTTCCTCCAGGCCGCGCAGCAGCTCGAAGGAACCGACATAAAACTGATGAAGGACGGCCTGCCAGACACACCGTCAATCCAGCATTATCTCACCCACACTCTCACCGCCGCCACCACCGTTGGAATCGACGGCGCCCTGTTCAACCCCGCCGAGACTGCCGCCCTACGCAGCGTGCTTGAGAAAAGGGGGATGAAACTCAACACCTCTTTCGACGTCACCGACAGCATCTGGTCAGACCGTCCGGAACTCCCCGACGCGCCGCTGCTCATCCACGACGTGAAATTCGCCGGAGAGACAGCTTCCGCAAAAATCGCCAAAATCCTCGCCGACGCAGCCGAACAGGGTGCCGACTCTGTGTTCATTTCCGCCCTCGACGAGATTGCATGGACCCTCAACGTCCGTTCGCGCGACGTAAACTGCAACCCCGTTGCCACATCATTCCTCTACCTCTCCCCTGCCGGCAACACATTATTTATAAAAGAAAGCAAAGTTGATGCAGCAGCTGCCGCCTACCTCGCCGAAGCGAATGTGGCCACAGCGCCCTACGATTCCGTGTATGGATTCCTGGCCGCCCTTCCCGCATCGGCACGCGTGCTGGTCGACGCCACCCGCACCTCGGTGCGCACCACCGACACACTCGGCCTACGTGCTGTCACGGGAGCTTCGCCCGTGGCTTTGCTCAAGGCCGTGAAAAATTCCACCCAGATAAGCCATATCCGCAAGACGATGGAACTTGACGGCGCAGCTCTCGTGGGCGCCTTCATGGAGATAGAGCGCCGCATGGCACAGCATGAAAAGCTCACCGAAATGGACGTGGCCGACATCCTCACACATTACCGCTCGCAGCAGCCGGGCTATTTCGACGAAAGCTTCGAGACCATCGCCGGCTACGGCCCCCACGGCGCAATCGTGCACTACACGGCCAACGAAGCATCCAACAGCACCGTGGAACCGCACGGACTGCTGCTGATCGACTCCGGCGCACAATACTTCTCCGGAACCACCGACATCACCCGTACCATCGCCATGGGAACGCCCACCGACGAGGAGAAACATGACTTCACACTGGTGATGAAGGGACACATTGCCCTGGCAACCGTCATCTTCCCCGAAGGCACACGCGGCGGCCAGCTCGACGCACTCGCCCGCCAGTTCCTCTGGCGCGAGGGTCTCAGCTATCTCCACGGCACAGGCCATGGCGTAGGCTTCTTCCTTAACGTGCACGAAGGCCCGCAAAGCATCCGTCTCAACGATGTGCCGGCTACCCTTATGCCCGGCATGCTCACCTCAAACGAGCCCGGTCTTTACCGCACCGACTGCCATGGCATCCGCTGCGAGAACCTTGTGCTGTGCACAGAGGCGTTCACCACCGAATTCGGACGCTTCTTCCGTTTCGAGACCGAGACCCTCTTCCCCTTCGACCGCTCGCTGTTCGACCTCGACATAATGACCCCGCAGGAAATCGACTGGGTGAACGGCTACCATGCCCAGGTGCGCCAGCGCCTTCTCCCCTACCTCACCCCAGAACAGGCCGAATGGCTGAAGGCCAAGACCATGCCTCTCGGCGAATAATCACCAACCCCTCTGTAAAACCTGACATATGGCACTCATCATTCCGGTAAGGGGCTACGACCCCGTGATAGGCCGCGACTGTTTTCTGGCCGAGAATGCCACCGTTGTTGGCGATGTCACCATGGGCGACGAATGCAGCGTATGGTTCAACACCGTGCTCCGGGGCGACGTGAACTCCATCCGCATCGGCAACCGCGTGAACATACAGGACGGCTCGGTGCTTCACACGCTCTACCGTAAATCCACCATCGAGATAGGCAACGACGTCTCCATCGGTCACAATGTGACAATCCACGGCGCAAAAATCCATGATTACGCACTCATCGGCATGGGTTCAATCGTAATGGACGATGCCGAAGTGGGCGAAGGCGCACTGGTGGCGGCAGGCTCGGTGGTGCTCTCACGCACCAAAATCGGGCCACACGAGCTGTGGGGCGGATGTCCGGCCAAATTCATCAAGATGATGGAACCGGAAAAATCAAAGGAACTGAACGAAAAGATAGCCCACAACTACCTTTTCTACTCCCGCTGGTACACCCATCCAGAGGAAACCACCCCGGAGGACATGAATCCCGCCGTCCGCAAATCCTGACAAAAAACATCAAAAATTGAATTCAATAAATTGTAGGGGCGCGACCTGTCGCGACTGCCACCTGGCCCCAAGTACGGACGTTACCATCTACTGAACAAGGCTTTGCAGTCGCGACAGGTCGCGACCCTACGCCTGGGTGATTCCGAACCTGAGCACCATCGAAATTCATTTGCGAATTTTAAAACTTCAACGAAAACCAGAGGAGTGTCAAAATCATGGATTTTGACACTCCTCGTATTTTATTCAGTTCTCCCGAAGGGAGAGGAGGCGCTTCAGAAAATCACTTTCTCGGCATTGGCACCGCAACGCTTGATGTAAAGCTGCCCTGCCACAGGATGTGCAACCACGCGGCCGGTTACGTCGTAATAAACCGGTGCCTCGGCTTCGTCTGCGCTGTCAAGACCGACGGAATTTATACCCGATGAGGCGGGAAGAGTGAATTTGAAGCGTCCGTTTGAGTTCACCTGACGCACAGCCATGGCCGGATCGGCATGCTCATAGAGCACGATACCATTTTCAGGGAATGAAATCTCGTTGTTCTTGAACGTACCGAAGAGATTGCCGGCAGGCATCCCCTGAGATTCGTTGAACGACGGTACAGACTCGATTATGCCATCTAAGGCTCGGAGAGCCGAGATTGTGGCTAACCCCAGGCGACGCCTTTAGGCCGAGCCTGGGGAGATGAAAACAATATAATACAAATGAGGCTCGGAGAGCCGATATCATGTTCGCGGATAGCGATTACAACATCGAGCACTGCAAACATGCTCAACAGCACTTTCAAGTCAACTCATTTTCATTATATCTCAGCCCGGCAGCTGCGTACATACGGCATGACTCATCTTCAAGACTACATGACTTGTGATGCTCCTGTTGCGATTTTATATATTCTATTAGCCCCGACATATCCCCCGGAGTGACTGTACATGCAAAATATTCTGCACACCATCCCTTAAAATCCGGAAATACTGCATCCTTACATATCCATCCACTGCTGCGCGATTTTATATTACCTACCAATGTGCTCAGCGACACAGATGGATGCAACATGGTAAGGATGTGCAAATGGTTGGCTGTTCCACCTATGCGGATTAATCGACACTCGTGTTTTTCTATTTCATGCCATATAAATCTATACAAATCCTCACGACGCTGATTAGTAATGGTATCCTCACGCCGTTTGGTTGCAAAGACTATATGATATATGGCTGCTACTTTGCTCATGGTCTAAGATTTGCCTCAAATATACATTTTTGGACCAGATTAGACAAAAATTTTTGTCACGCTCTACAACATGAACTAAAGCAAAGGCATTCGTTATGGCTGATTTAATTTTGCAAATCTTTAAACACAACATCGGCTCTCCGAGCCTATAGTATTTGGAGCGTGCTTGCCCCCCAGGCTCAGCCTAAAGGCCATCACCTGGGGTTAGATACAATCCCGGCTCTCCGAGCCTTCGACGCTGATATCCAGCCACTATGAATATTCGAAAATGCCATTATGTATGATACGAAGAAACAGAGCGCACATTCTTGATTCTGAGCTGCGCATCATTTTTATCCAGCATTGTGGATCCATGTCAACTCTGACACCGCCCACTATTTTTAGTAGCAATCACAAAAACATCCATCATACGAAACAGACCATATAAACTTTTTGGCAGAATTTTGCGCCTATCCCGCTCAAAATGCATAAACATTCATGTTATGCATTTCGTTTTGACGCAACATCATCAGATCGACAACACTGTGGCAACAGCGAAGTCAAGCATTGTGTCACGCCCGGCCAAAGCCTCCACCGGATCAAGGTCGACTGCACATCCTTCGGAGGGCTCCACGCCAAACTCAGTCAGACGGCCCTCGGGATCACGCACGGGCGATGCCGAAAAACGCACCCCCCAGCCGTTTGTAAGTTCTGAAGAGAATGGCATACCTGACCCACCGCCGGTAGTTGCACCGACAATCCGCACATTAGGGAGCGATTTCATCACGGACACGAAATTATTGGCAGCCGAGAAGGTGGAGCGGTTGCACAGCACCACCACCGGCTTACCCCACATCACACGATACGATGGCGCCGGATCATAATAATAGGCGTACGGCTCTGAGAAATCGTTGTGTCCCGGTCCGGTCTTGTGACAGATGGACCCGGCGAGCGTACGCTGCTGAATGAAACGCGCCACCAATGTCTCCACGTTTGTCATCGAACCACCCCCGTTGTCGCGCACATCGATAATCAGGCCGTCGGCCGCCGCGCAGTAGGCCAGGATGGAATCAAGGTTTCCCTCCCCAATTGTCGCGCTGAATGAGCCGTAGTGCATGTAGCCCACATTCTGCGGCAGGATGCCGTAGTCAATGCCGCCGGTGGTGCGGTAGTTGAAGTTGAAATAATACTGCTGCACCAGACGTGCGCTGTAGTTCTGCGGGTAATCGCTCCACCATTTGCGGTAGTAGCTTGTGGCAAACGGCGCCGACAGATTGGTGTGGCCGTCGCGCAGCTCGTCGAGCATGCGTGAGCACACCTCAAACAGCTCCTCGTCGGTCATGTTGTCGGCCACCTGCGGGGCATAACGCGCATACACCTCGTTCCAGTCCACGTCTTTCTGTTCAAAAAAGCAATAATGCTCGTCAAGGATGGTCCACAGTTGCTCGAACGAGGCCCGCGGGTCCTCGCTGTATTCTTTAATATCATGGCAACCGGTCAGCGTAGCCAGCACGAGAAACATCAGAGCTGTCAGGCACGCTACAGGTTTTATGTAATTCAGTAACCAAGTGTATTTTTTCATTATATAATAATGTGAAAGGGAAAAAGGTTGGAAAAAGGCTTTCAAAGGGAACCCTGATTTCAGTAGGCATAGACCACCCGCGACGCATTTTGGTCGGGCATGCCCCTGCGGGGCGAGAGCGACATCCAGTCGCCCGTCACACCCAGGACGAATGCATAGGAGAAGATACGGGTGGTGAGGTTGTTCACCTGCGTGGAATAGATACGCGAACGGAAACCCAGGCGCAGACGAGTATTTGAGAAATCAAGGTCGGCAGTTACCAGATTGTCCCAGCGGAACAGGTTGCCGGGCCAGCCCCAGTGAGCGAGGCCGCTATGGTTGCCGAGATATATCTCATAATAAAGCTCGTCGTACTCGGGAGAGAAGAACACACCGGTAAGCGGCATGGAGGTCTGCCAGCGCAGGAGCACCGGCATGCGCCACAGGCGTGTGCGCCATGCCACGAAGCCTCCGGCATTTACGGTTATGTCGGCCTTCACTGATGCCGGATTATTACTGTTGCGGTTGCTGTAGACCACACCTATGTTTCCTCCGGCACTCCCGCCCACACCGGCCGAAAGCCCGTGAGGCAGTTCCCAGCGGCGGTACATACCCCACGATGCCGAAAGATTTGCGTAATAGAGCGTGGAATTGCGCGCCGGATTGTCGGCGCCGCTCCCCTCAACTCCTATCAGCAGTTGCTGACGCCAAAGGTCGGGCGAGAATTTCATGGCCTGGGTGCGTTCATACTGGAACGCAACATTCCAGCCCACATATTTCAGGCCCGAGAGATAAGTGTCGGCGAGGTGCGAAGAACCCGCCTCAAGCATATAGGATGAATTGACCGGCCTGATCACCTCCGTGGCCTCGTGTTCCGAGGCCGACAGGACGATGAACGACGTAACGGTAGCAGCAAAAGCCGCAATAAATCGCTGTAATAATTGCATCGGGTGAGAATGTGTGGAGATTAGAAAATCCGTTGCTGACCGTTTATTTCGTCGCGAACCTCGTCGTCCGACATCTCGACCGCGCCCTCTTCCTCAGTCATGTTTTCGCCGGAATCGGTGGCATCATCGTCGGTTGCGGCATCGGCCGCCTGCTCAGCCTGTGCGGCTACTTCATTGGGCGCAATCTCCTCGATTGAGTCGATGGCGAATGTTGTCAGGCGCTTACCCTTGGCCTTGAACGATTTTGTGCCGATGAACTCAGCGCTGTCAACCACAAGCGGCTCGCGGAAAGCGTCGGCGCCTCCGAAACGCACCTCGAAACGCGCTCCCGGAGTGTCTGTGAGCAGAATCAGCTCCGAAGCTGCATTCTCTCCGATGAACCGCTGCTTCTTGGTGCTCTCCTCGAATGTGAAACGCTTAATATAGGGATAGCCCTGGTCTGCGTCATTGAGAATGGCCGTCCACACGTGGTCGCGGCGGAACTTCTCTATGCGCAGAATGTTGTCGTCATAATGGTTGGCGGCGTCGAACGAGGTCAGATAATACTCGCCCGTGCGTGTCACCACAAGCACCATGTCGTGACCGCCGAATTCTCCGAGATAATCGCCCCTGCCGTCGTAGTTGAGCCGCAGCACATCGGGGTCGAACCACACCTGACGGCCGCCCAGTGTCGATGAGCCCTTCTCCTTGAGCGAGAAGCGGTGCACCTCGTTACGGGTCACTATGTTGCCCTGGCTCTGTTTTCCCTTTATGGCAAGTTCGCTGAAATCTATGTCGAACTGCAGGGTCTTCAGGCGCGGTTTCGGCTTGAGTGTGACTTTCACCACCTCGGCCTCGCCGTTGGGATTGGCCGAGAACCAGGCTATGCGCGAATTGGGCGTGGCCTGGGTGAGGTTGTATTCGCGGTCGCGCGTCACACCGGTCACGGCAAAACGTTTCATGAAGAATGTGCCGGTCTTTCCATCCTTGTAAATCACGTTGTAGACCGTGCGGGTGTCGTTGCGGCGGAAAATGCCTATGTGGCGGATATTTTTCCCCACAAACAGTTTTTCAGCCACACGCACCACCTTGTAGCGGCCGTCGTTATAGAAAATTATCACATCGTCGAGCAGCGAGCAGTTGAACAGGTACTCATCTTTCTTCAGTGCCGTGCCTATGAAGCCTTCATCACGGTTGATGTAAAGCTTCTCGTTGGCCTCGGCCACCTGCTGCGCCTGGATATTGTCGAACCCGCGGATCACGGTGCGGCGCGGATAGCGTGCTCCGTACTTCTCTTTCAGGCTCTCGAACCATGCTATTGTGTGCTCGGTGATATGACCGAGTTTGAAAAGTATGTCGGCGATCCGCTCACGGTAAAGGGCAATCTGGCGGTCGGCCTCATCGGAATTGAATTTGAGGATGCGACGCATCTTGATTTCAAGCAGGCGCTGCAGGTCCTCGTCGGTTATGTCGCGTCCCAGCGCCACCTTTTTCCCCGCACTGTCGCCGGCAGGGGCATCCGCATCGGTACTCACAAACGGGAGCAGACGGCTGCGCAAGTGGGCATACACCGCCTCAAGCGTTTCGCCCTGCTCAAACTCACGGTCCTTGTAGATGCGTTCCTCAATGAAAATGCGCTCCAGCGATGCGAAATTGAGCTGTTCGCGCACCTCGCCGAGCTGTATCTCCAGTTCCCTCCTCAGAAGCGTGCGGGTGCGGTCGGCACTGTGGCGGAGCAACTCGCTCACCGTAAGGAAATGAGGCTTGTTGTCCTGAATCACACAGCAGTTGGGCGATATGGCCACCTCGCAGTCGGTGAATGCATAAAGCGCATCGATGGCCTTGTCCGACGACGTGCCCGGCAACAGATGCACCAGGATGTTGGCCTGTCCGGCCGTGTTGTCGTCAACCTTGCGGATCTTTATTTTCCCTTTCTCAAACGCCTTCAGTATCGAATCGATCACCACGCGGGTGGTTTTGCCGAAGGGAATTTCGGTGATGGCGAGAGTCTTGTTGTCAATTTTCTCGATTTTGGCGCGCACCTTCACGGCTCCGCCACGCTCGCCGTCGTTGTAGCGGCTCACGTCGATGAAACCTCCGGTGGGGAAGTCGGGATAGAGCGTGAACTCCTCGCCGCGCAGCGAGGCCACGCAGGCATCGAGTATTTCATTGAAATTGTGCGGCAGGATTTTTGACGACAAACCCACGGCAATACCTTCCACGCCCTGGAACAGCAGCAGCGGGAACTTGACCGGTAGCGTCACCGGCTCCTTCTTGCGGCCGTCGTAACTCGGCACCCAGTCGGTGATTTTGGCATTGTAGAGCGTATCAAGGGCGAAGGCCGACAGGCGAGCCTCGATATAACGGCCTGCGGCGGCATCGTCGCCCGTAAGGATGTTACCCCAGTTTCCCTGTGTATCCACCAGCAGCTCCTTCTGTCCGAGCTGCACGAGAGCATCCTTGATTGAAGCGTCGCCGTGGGGGTGATACTGCATGGTGTTTCCCACGATGTTGGCCACCTTGTTGAACCGGCCGTCGTCGAGGGTTTTCATCGAATGCAGTATGCGACGCTGCACGGGCTTCAGACCATCGTCGATGTGCGGCACCGCACGTTCCAGAATCACATACGACGCATAATCGAGGAACCAGCTGCGGTACATGCCGCCGAGGCGCAGGCGCGCGGCCTCCGTACCTATTGCCGGAGGAAGTACGGCCGCGGCCTCCTCCTCCACTTCGCCCGCAAGGGCATCGGCATCGGTTTCGGCAGTTTCCGGCGTCAGTTTTTCAGCCGCCACCTCGCCGGCAGCAGCCTCATCGCTGTTAATGGGGGTATTGTCAAGATTGTCGCTCATGGTTTCAGGGAGATATTGCACTGTCGGGGGATACAACCCGGATTGCAGCGGCGTCAACTTATACCGAACTATAATTCCCGATTGGAATGAATCATCCTGTCTGATTCGCCTTCAAACAGGAGGGTATAAGGGCTTCCGCCAATTCATTAAGCAAAGATACAACTTTTTTTGCAAAAATTTTTCCTTGGAAACATTTGGGTATGTAAAAAAAATATTCTAACTTTGCACTCGCAAACAAGGCGGGATAGCTCAGTTGGTTAGAGCGTCGGATTCATAACCCGGAGGTCCCGAGTTCAATTCTCGGTCCCGCTACAGCAAGAAAAGAGGATGCCAATCGGCATCCTCTTTTTTGTTTGCCCCCAAGCTGTTATCATAGCTAAGATAGCTACGGTAGCTATTTTAGCTACATTTGCTATGTATAGGCCGCCGCAATCGCGCAAAAAAGCCACAGGCCGCGCTCCGGAATCCGGAGTGCGGCCTGTGCTTTGTTGTTATGGTCAGGCGTGCTGATTATTCGGCTTTGCCGTTCGAGCCAAGCACGTTTTCAATTTTGTGCTTGTAGAGGCGTTCCATTTCGTCGCGGGCCGGACCCAGATATTTGCGGGGGTCGAACTCAGCGGGTTTGTCATGGAATACCTTGCGCACGGCAGCGGTCATGGCCAGACGGGAGTCAGAGTCGATGTTGATTTTGCAAACAGCGCTCTTGGCAGCCTTGCGGAGTTCCTCTTCGGGGATACCGATGGCATCGGGCAGGTTGCCGCCGTATTCGTTGATCATGTCGACATACTCCTGGGGAACCGACGATGAGCCGTGGAGCACGATGGGGAAGCCGGGGAGTTTTTCCATAACGGCGTCGAGCACGTCGAATGCCAGTGGCGGGGGAACCAGACGGCCTTCAGCGTTGCGGGTGCACTGCTCGGGAGTGAACTTGTAGGCACCGTGGCTTGTACCGATCGAGATAGCCAGCGAGTCGCAGCCTGTGCGGGTAGCGAAGTCGATAACCTCTTCGGGATCGGTGTAAGTGTGGTGGTCGGCCGAAACCTCATCCTCCACGCCGGCGAGCACACCGAGTTCGCCTTCTACAGTCACATCGTACTGGTGAGCGTAGTCAACCACTTTCTTGGTCAGGGCCACATTCTCCTCATAGGGAAGGTGAGAACCGTCAATCATCACCGACGAGAAACCGTTGTCGATGCAGCTCTTGCAAAGCTCGAAGCTGTCGCCGTGGTCGAGGTGAAGAACAATCTGGGGATGCTCCCAGCCCAGTTCCTTTGCATATTCAACGGCACCCTGAGCCATGTAGCGCAGCAGTGTGGCGTTAGCGTAGTTGCGGGCGCCTTTCGACACCTGAAGGATAACGGGCGATTTCTCTTCGGCAGCAGCCTTGATGATGGCCTGAAGCTGCTCCATGTTGTTGAAGTTGAAAGCCGGGATGGCGTAACCACCCTTGATGGCCTTGGCAAACATCTCGCGGGTGTTAACCAGGCCTAATTCTTTGTAGCTTACCATATTACAGATATAATTAAAAAGTTGTCCTGTTGTTTGGTCCTGTCGCCACGCCCATCCATTGCGGACTTAGCGCTTTGACGCGTGCAAATTTACAAAAAATTTCCGGCCTATCCGCCCCCTCCTCCCCCATTTTTATGCAAAAAATTACCCCGGCCGACAGCAATGCCGCACCGGGGTAATCAAAATTAAATTTTATCGGGTATGACTATGATATCAATAGCCGAAAATCTGCTCGGGCGTGAGAATCACCACGCGGCCGAGTTTAGAGAGGGCATCCATATCGAGGTCCTCTATCTTACCGAGAATACCGTAGTTGTATTTGCGGTCCTTCACATTCTCCTGCTGGAATTTCACGACATCGTCGAGGGTGAGCGTCGGGAGTTGTTCGAATGTGAGACGGTCGAGATCCAATCCGGCCGAACGGTTCTTTCCGTTGCCGTCGAGCGACGGGGCAAGTCCCAGATCCTGCGCGTTGATATAAGCCCATGCAATGTTGTCGTCGATGACGCGGTTTGTGCGCAGACGCTTTTCAAGACCATCCTTGGCAAGTGCGAACGCGGCTTCGCTGCGCGGCATATCGTTGATGATGGAGTTGAAGGCGCCCACGGCATCCATGAGCTTATCGTTCTGTGTGGCGATGCCTGCCATGAACGTGTATGGCTTGTCAAGGCGCGAAGGTTCGTTAAGATAAGCCCATGCAGAGTAGGCCAGCGAACGTGCCTCACGCATCTCCTGGAACACGATGGCGTTCATCGAGCCGCCGAAGTATTCGTTGTAGAGCGTGGTGAGCGGATGCGATGCTGCATCGAAGCTTTCGCCGTTCGAGGTGTTCATGCTCATGTAGAGCTGCTTGGCATCGTAGGGAGCAACATATACCACGGTTTCCTCGGGCTGTATCGGCAGATACTTCTTCATGGGAGCTGGCTCGCGGAGAGTCACACCCTTCACGTGGTGCTCGTTGAGGTCGGCCTCAACCTGCTGCAGCGACAGCGGACCATAATAGATCACACGGTGAGTGAGGCTGAGCATATCGCGCAGCGAACCCAAAAGCTTTTCGGGGTTGATTTCGGGCAACTCCTCATTTTTGATCATGAGGTCATTGACAATGTCCGGACCATAGGTGACATAGCGGCGCAGAGCCGAGAAATTGCTGCCCTGACGGCTCTTCGAGTCGGCGCGGCTCTTCAGCACGGTCTCAACAAAGGTTGCATATACCGCAGGATCGGCCACGGCCTGGTTGATAAGTTTCTCCAGAAGGTCGACAGCCTTGGTCATGTTCTCGCTCAGGCCACGGAGCACGATGTATGAGCGTTCTGAGCCGGCCGACACGAAATATTCGCATGCCAGATTATAGAAAGCCTCACGCACCTGCGCGGGGGTCATGTCGGGGGTGCCGAGATAATCGAGATAATTGGCTGCGAGCGACAGATATTTATCGGCATAGCTGCCGGTCTCGAACACGAATGTAAGGTCGAACAGATTGTTGTAGGGGTTGTGGGTGTAGAGGAGCTCCACACCGTTGGGCAGACGTGCCGAGGTGAGTTCTTTCTGGAAATCCACAAATTTCGGCTCGATGGGCTCCGAACCGAGTGCCACGAAGTCGGTGAGGAACACCGAGGCAGTATCGCGGTTGGTCACAATCGGAGTGATGGCGGGCTTGGAGATTTTAAGTTCATCCTTGGGCGCGCCCTGACGCTTCTCTATGGCCACATAGTTGTTGTCGCCGAGATATTTGTTTGCCATGGCCACCACATCGGCCTTGGTGATTTTCTTGACTGCATCAAGATCCTTTACGGCTTCTGCCCACGGCTGACCGTTGACAAAGGCATCAACGTAATAGTTGGCACGGTCGGAATTGTTGAGCAGCGATTTCTCCACGTCAAGCTCCATGTTGGTGATCACAGCCTTCACAAGCTCGTCGGAGAATTCACCCTTGCGCAGCTTCTCCACCTCGCCAAGCAGCAGAGCCTCCACTTCCTGCAGGCTTTGTCCGGTGCGGGGCAGACCGATCATCAGGAACGCGCCCTGATCGGCCATGGAGTACATTCCGGCTCCTGAGCCGTTGAGCTTCTGCGCCTGGTCGAGGTCAATCTCCATCAGGCCGGCCGAGCCGTTGGCGAGAACGTTCGACATCACGTTCAGGGCTGTCATGTCCTCATGTGCGGCTGCCGGGATGCGCCACGCCAGCGTGAGGCGTTCGGCCTCGTTGCCCCACACCTCGGCACGCTGTGGTGTGGTGAAAGGCTTCTCGGGCACCACCTTGAGGCGCTGGTCCTCCAGTGCGGGATTCGGCTTCATGTCGCCGAAATAGCGGGTGATCACATCCACGACCTTGTCGGGGTCGAAGTCGCCCGAAAGGGCAATGGCCATGTTGTTGGGCACATACCACTGGTCGTGGTAGCGCTTGATATTGGTTATCGAGGGGTTCTTCAGGTGGGTCTGCGTGCCGAGCACTGTCTGGGTTCCGTAGGGGTGCGACGGGAAGAGCATGGCCAGCATCTTCTCGTTGCTCTTGCGGCTGTCGTTGGTGAGCGACATGTTCTTCTCCTCGTAGATGGTCTCCAGCTCGGTGTGGAAGCCGCGGATCACAGGATTCTTGAAACGGTCGGCCTGCACGATGGCCCAGCGCTCAAGTTCGTTGGAAGGGATGTCCTCCACATAGCAGGTAACGTCGGTCGATGTGTAGGCGTTGGTACCGTTGGCTCCGATGGCCGACATCATCTTGTCGTATTCGTTGGGAATAGCAAGCTTCGAGGCTTCATAGCTCACGGAGTCGATGGTGTGGTATATGGCCGCACGTGCCACCGAATCGGTGGTCTGGCGGTAGGTCTCGAAAAGATTCTCGATGCGGTCGAGCATCGGCTTCTCGGCAGCGTAGTTCACAGTACCGAAGTTAGGAGTACCCTTGAACATCAGATGCTCGAAATAGTGGGCCAGACCGGTGGTCTCGGCGGGGTCGTTCTTGCCGCCTACGCGCACGGCGATGTAGGTCTGGATGCGCGGTTCGCGGGGGTTCTGTGTCATGAACACTTTCAGCCCGTTGGGCAGAGTGTAGATTTTAGTGTGCAGCGGATCGCCGGGCACACTGTCGTAGGCATACTTCGGAGCGGCCGAGGCCGTAGCCATCACGGCAGAGCCAAGCAGCACCGAAAGCCACAAATGTTTGAAATGCTTCATATAATGTTGATTAATGTTGGTTCTATTTCAAGCTTTCGGGCAAAGGTATAAAATATTCGATTAGATTTTGTATCTTTGCGCAAATAGCCGATAGTTTTAAACTTATTTAGCACGATATGAAAAAAATCATACTCACAGGCGACCGCCCCACAGGCCGCCTCCATCTGGGCCATTATGTTGGCTCGCTACGTCGCCGCGTGGAGCTGCAGAATTCAGGCGAATTCGACAAAATCTACGTGATGATCGCCGATTGCCAGGCTCTCACCGACAACGCCGATAATCCTGAAAAAGTGCGCCAGAACGTGCTTGAGGTGGCGCTCGACTATCTGTCGGTCGGCATAGATCCGGCAAAGACCACCATTTTCATCCAGAGCCAGGTGCCCGAGCTGGCCGAACTGGCGTTCTACTACATGAACCTGGTGAGCGTGAGCCGCGTGCAGCGTAACCCGACGGTTAAGACCGAAATAAAGATGCGAGGTTTCGAGCAATCCATCCCCGTGGGCTTCTTCTGCTATCCGGTGAGCCAGGCTGCCGACATCACCGCGTTCGATGCTACCATCGTGCCCGTAGGCGAAGACCAGGCCCCCATGATCGAGCTTACCCGCGAGATTGTGGCACGCTTCAACCACATCTACGGCGACACACTCGTAGAGCCCGAAATCCTCCTCCCAACCAATGCCGTGTGCATGCGCCTGCCCGGCACCGACGGAAAGGCCAAAATGAGCAAATCGCTCGGCAACTGCATTTACCTCTCCGACACTTCGAAGGAGGTAAAAAAGAAAATCAACAGCATGTACACCGATCCGGAGCACCTCACCATCGACTGCCCCGGACACCTCGAAGGGAACGCCCCCTTCATCTACCTTGACGCTTTCTGCAACGACTGCCATTTTGCCGAGTTCCTTAACGACTATCCCAACCTGCAGGCCCTCAAGGACCACTACACCCGTGGCGGCCTCGGCGACGGTACTGTAAAGAAGCTGCTTTACAACGTGATCGAACAGGAACTCGCCCCCATCCGCGAACGCCGCAAGCACTTCGAGCAGAACATCCCCGAAGTCTACGAGATTCTGCGCAAGGGTTCGGAAGAGGCCCGTCAGGCAGCTGCCGTTACGCTCGACCGCGTGCGCCGCGCCATGCGCATAAACTACTTCGACGACCCCTCGCTCATAGCCGAGCAGCAGAAAAAATATAACACCGGAAAATAAACCCGGTCATCTCTCAAACAGCGTTCGGGCGCCCTGAAAATATTCAGGGCGCCCGAACGCTGTTTTTATAGCAAAATAACTCTGATAATTCCGATAACTCTTATAATTCTTATAATTCTGATAAATTCTTATAAGAACTTATCAGAGCTTATCAGAATTTATCCGAACTTATAAAAGCTTATAAGAACTTATATTAGCCTCTTCCCCTCACACAATCTTAGATGTAGGCTCGGGGCGCGCAGGGAGATCGGGGGCGGGATGTTCGCCGCCTTTGCCGTTGGCAGCGGAATGGCGGGGCTTGCCCATCTTCAGTTTCAGTTCATCAAAGCCCTTGCCGTACACGCCGTTCACGGCTGCCTGAGTGATGAACGCATCCTTATCGACCGACTTGATTATACGGAAAATTGTCACCGACTCGATTTTACGGCACATCACAAGCAGCACTTTCACCTCTTTTTTTGAGTACCACCCCATGCCGTTGAGCACCGTGCAACCGCGTTGTGCCTCATTGTTGATGGCTGTGGCAATCTCCTGCCAGTAGGGGGAGAAGATGGTGAACTGCACGGCCATACGGTTGGTATTGATCATCATGTCGGCCATGAACGGAATAACAAACAGCGTGATAAGGCCATATACCAACGCCGGCACGCCTGCCTCGAAATCAAAATCAGGCTGAAGCCAGAATTTCAGCAGTACCGACGAGCCGATAATGGTAAGGTCGAAATACATCATGGCACGCCCCACGGATACATTGCTCTTTTTCGATGCTACCGCAGCCACGATGTCCGTGCCTCCGGTCGAACCGTTATGAATGAACACCAGACCGATACCGAAACCGCAGAGCACCGCCCCGATAAGCACGTCCATGAACGTCTGCCCCTCCACCGGCGGTTTGGTAAACATCGGCTGGAATACGGCAAACACCGTAGTGATCACAAGCACACCAAACAGCGTACGGACCACAAACGTGCGCCCCACTATCTTATAGGCCATGATAAGCATCAGGATGTTCACGGTGAAAATAGTCACCGAATAAGGCACATGAAAGCCGAAGCAGCCCCATGTCACCATGTCGACCACCTGGCTCAGACCGGCCATACCGCCGATCACCACCTTGTCGGGCGCCGTGGCAATGAACGAACAGAACCCAAGGCCATAAATCATGATGCCTAAGATAATCAGCATGTAGTCCTTGGCATAAAGCCAGAGTTTCGGGCGCTTGATGGTCATATTCCTGAAAAAATTTTAATCGGTTTATCTATGTTTTTCGTGGCTGCCGCATAAAGCCGCACAAGGCAACACACAGCAATGCGGGGCAGACAACTCTGCCTCGCAAATGTAAGCATAAAATCCCGACTTTTTCCAACTTTTTTAAAGCATTTTGGAAACCCTCCGCAAAAAATCGTCGCCATCCCCTCCCCCGCGTCATTCTTTCCGCGGCACGACAATTGTAATGCACCCATCAGCATCCAGCTGCACCGGATTTCCGTTCAATGTCACGTCTTGCTCGATTGCATATGATTCTTTGTCCAGCCATCTGAATGAGTGCCATACTCCTATATGATAAACCGCTTCAGGGGCAAAGACATCCTGATTGACTTCCGGGAAGCTCAACTGCAGACTCAGATCATGTTTTTTTGTGGTGTCGAATTCTCCGAAAAGCAGGCAGTACTCATCCTCTGCCACGACCCATGGACCCACACCATCCTTCCATCTGCTTATCTCCATGGCATAGAGCCCATAGAAACAGGCCGGAAGTTCTCTTGACGATACTGTTTTTCCGGGAGCCATACCATCGTCAATCCATTGGACTTTATAAATCTCATCATTATATTTAATTGAGAAATCTGCGCCATAAAAACCGTTTTCAGCATTCCTTGAAAGAAGATTCAAGCCTGATTCATCCAGAATCTTTATCTGTATGTTAAAGGGAGCAAAGTCCCATATAAGGTCCGAAGGTTCATCATCGCCACAAGCAGTCATAAACGCAGTAAATACTCCCAATAGCAAAACTTTAAAAAAATCTTTTTTCATTTCCATCATTTCCACATTTTAATATATCCGACATTAGTTCCATAATATCTATACAGCTCCGATTGATTGTCTACATTTTCTTTAGCAAAAGAGGCGGCATCTATTTGTAATGATGATGAATCGGAATGTATTTCTTCACGGAATGATAATCAAGGTACGCAAATATAGCGCAAAATATCTGACAATCAAAAAATATCAAATAAAATCATAAATATATTGCAAGAACCAATAAGTAAAGAATAAATCACAAATTGCGGTACTCGGCGGTGGCATCGAAGCTGGGGCAGGCTTTGGGGGCGAAATCGCGGTGGCCGTGGATAGAGGCGCCGGGGAAACGGCGGCGCAACGCCGTGAGGAGGCCAAGCAACGCCTGGCGCTGGGCCGGGGTGCGTGTATCGGCCGGGCGGCCGTCGCTGCCGATGCCTCCCACATAACACACTCCCACCGACCGGCTGTTGTGCCCGCGGCAATGGGCTCCGGCCACCGACAAACGCCGGCCACATTCCACCCTTCCGTCAAGCCGCACCACAAAATGATAACCGATATCGGCAAACCCACGTTCCTCCTTATGCCAGCGGCGTATGTCGGCCGCAGTCACATCGCGTCCCGCAGGCGTGGCCGAGCAATGCACAATCAGCTCGGTTACCGGTCTTTCGCACGGCTGGCCACTCACAAGTTCCTCAAGCTCAACACCTCCGGGGTTCATCCCGTTCCCGTAATTCTTTTTCATAGCTATATCTGGATTAAAAACGCCTCAAAATTAATGCAGCCAGCTCCAACTCCCACACCCTGAAAATCAAATTATCATTCCCTGTTAAACCTTCCCGGGCTTCCGGTTGTCTATATTTCATAAAACTAAACTTTTTAATACTCACATTTACGATGAAAACCAACTACATCCCCGTCATTTCGGCTCTGCTCATAGCCGCCGGAATCTTTTTCATGGGACTATTCATCAAGGCCGGTATAGACAATATGGCTTTCCGCGACCGTCAGGTAACAGTCAAGGGTCTGGCCGAACGTGAAGTACAGGCCAATCACGTCACATGGCCCATCCAGTACAGCGTTGCTGGCGACAACCTGATGAGCCTCTACGATCAGGTGACCCAAAACAACGGGAAAATCATAAAATTCCTCACCGACAATGGCATTGCCAAAGACGAAATTTCGGTGAATCCACCCGACACTTACAACGCCACCACCAACCAGTATTCATCGGGCAACTTCCGCTATAACTATTCGCTCACATGCACCATCACCGTCAGCACCGACAAGGTGGCACAGGTGCGCCAGCTGCTCAACCGCCAGAGCGAACTGCTCAAAGAAGGCATCCCCTACTCCAACTCCTACATCAACTACGAGTACACGGCCCTCAACACCATCAAGCCCGAAATGATTGCTCAGGCCACAAAAAATGCCCGTGAGGCAGCCGCACAGTTCGCACAGGATTCAGGCTCGAAAGTGGGGAAAATGAAAACCGCCACTCAGGGTTCATTCTCCATCGACGACACATCCTCGTCCACCCCGTTTGTCAAGAAAGTGCGCGTGGTCACCACCATCGTCTACTATCTCGAGGACTAAGCCCCTGTAACCAGAAAAAAATAAAAGCGGACGCACAGCCGGAATTTCCCTGGCTGTGCGTCAGCTTTTTATCGGTAAAAGGGCTGTCACGTTAACGGCTCAGCTGAGCCATTAACGCAACGCCCTCAACATTCTGATTGAGCCCTCAGATGGAAATCAGCGCATTTCGGTATAAGTCACCTTATCCATATCTCCATAGTTGAGGTTCTCGCCACCCATGCCCCAGATGAACATGTAGTTGGAGGTACCTGCAGCGGCGTGGATCGACCATTCGGGCGACATCACGGCCTGCTCGTTATGCAGCCAGATGAGACGGTTCTCCTGAGGCTCGCCCATCAGATGACAAATGGCATTCCCCTCGGGCACATTAAAATAGAAGTATGCCTCCACACGGCGGTCGTGGGTGTGAGCGGGCATCGTGTTCCACACCGAGCCGGGTTGCAGTTCGGTCAGACCCATCTGCAGCTGGCAGGGGCCTTCCTCAAGCACATTATTGACAATGAGCTGGTTGATTACACGGGCATTGCTCTCTTCCATGCTTCCGGCAGCGAACGAATTGGCCTTGATCGAGCCCTTGCGGCCATCGATGGTGATGAGCTGCGTTTTATAAGCCTTGTGTGCCGTTGTAGAATTGATGTAGAATTTAGCGGGATTCGCGGCATCGCGGCTGGCGAATGTCACCTTCTTGTTGCCGCGCCCCACATAGAGCGCATCCTTGAAGTTCAGTTCATACTCCTTGCCGTCAACATTTACAACTCCGGGGCCACCTACGTTAATCACGCCAAGTTCGCGGCGCTCCAGAAAATAATCGGCCTTCAGAGGATCAATTGTCTCCAGTTCCACAACTTTCGTCACAGGTACGACACCGCCGAAAATAAGGCGGTCATACATGGAGTAGGTCAGATTGATTACATCCTGCTCCATCACCTTGGGCATCATGAAATGCGAACGGAGTTTTTCCGTATCATATCCCTTGAAATCATCGGGATGCACCGCACGCATTATGGTATAATTGGTTTCGGCCGAAGCGCCGAAAGCCATCGCGGCCACAGCCAGCGAAAGAATAATTTTCTTCATTAATTTTCTTTATCTTCTAAAATTTGAATCCACAGTGGCGCCGATCGGCGCCCACTGATTATTTGCGGTTGGCCAGAGCGATGGCGATCGACTCGCGGCACTTGTCGGCGACATACGCCCAGTCGCCTGCTGCCACGCGGTCGGACGGGAACAATTTCGAGCCCATGCCCACGCAATATACACCGGCGGCAAACCATGCCTTGAGATTCTCCTCCGTAGGTTCAACTCCGCCCGTAACCATCAGCTTGCTCCAGGGCATCGGAGCCATAAGTCCCTTCACGAATTTCGGGCCGAGCACATCGCCGGGGAACACCTTGCAGAGGTCGCAACCGGTTTCCTGCGCCGCACCTATTTCGCTCACTGTGCCGCAGCCGGGGGTGTAAGGCACTCCGCGACGGTTGCACACACGGCTCACTTCAGGATTGAACATCGGGCCTACCACGAAACATGCGCCAAGCTGCATGTAAAGCGCCGCAGTAGCTGGCTCTACCACGGAGCCTACACCGACGGCCATCTCTGGGCATTCCTTGGCTGCGAATTTCACCACCTGCTCGAACACCTCATGGGCAAAGTCGCCACGGTTGGTAAACTCAAAAGCGCGCACTCCACCTTCGTAGCATGCCTTTACCACAGAGCATGCAGTCTGCGCATCCTTGTGGTAGAACACGGGCACCACAGGCGCCTGCGCCATCTTGGCCAGTACGGCCAGTTTATCGAATCTTGCCATGTTTTTTTATTGCAAATTTACCGAATAGCGCCTTGACAAGCCTATTCAGCTGTCTTTTTGATATTTAAAATCTTATAATCACCTTTCTAAAATGTCGAATTCTATTTTAAAAAGGTTGAATGCATCAACGCTGCACGCGGCCGTTGGCACTGCCGCCGGCAAGCGCTTTCACCTCAGCCTCGCTCACCAGATTGAAGTCGCCGGGGATGGTGTGCTTCAATGCCGATGCGGCAACAGCGAATTCAAGCGCCTCTGCCTGGGTGCCCATTGTGAGCATTCCGTGAATCAGACCGCCGGAGAACGAATCGCCACCACCCACACGGTCTATGATGGGGTTGATGTCGTAGCGTTTGCTCTGATAGAACTCGCTGCCGTTGTAAATCATGGCCTTCCAGCCGTTGTGGGTAGCCGAATAGCTTTCGCGCAGGGTCGACACCACATATTTGAAGCCGAATTCCTCGGCCATGGCCTTGAAAATGCCCTTGTAGCCTTCGGCATCTGTCGAGCCGCCCTCTACGTCGGCATCGGGCTTGAACCCGAGGCACAGTTCGGCGTCCTCTTCGTTGCCGATGCACACATCCACATACTGCATGAGCGGACGCATGATGCTCTGGGCTTTCTCCTTTGTCCAGAGTTTCTTGCGGAAATTAAGGTCGACGCTCACCGTCACGCCGTGGCGCTTTGCGGCCTCGCAGGCAAGGCGCGTCAGCTCGGCTGCCTTGTCGGAGATGGCCGGTGTGATGCCGCTCCAGTGGAACCAGTCGGCACCCTCCATGATTGCATCGAAATCGAAATCACTGGGGTCGGCCTCGGCTATGGCTGAGCCGGCACGGTCGTAGATTACTTTCGAGGGACGCATCGAGGCGCCGGTCTCGCAGTAATAGATGCCCACGCGGTTGCCGCCACGGGCTATGAAATCGGTGTTGACACCATAACGGCGCAGCGCGTTCACAGCAGCCTGCCCTATCTCATGTTCCGGCAGCTTGCTCACGAACACGGCTTCATGGCCGTAGTTGGCACAGCTCACGGCCACGTTGGCTTCGCCGCCACCCCAAATAACATCGAACGAATCTACCTGCACAAAGCGGTGACATCCGGCAGGCGAAAGTCTCAGCATAATTTCGCCGAGGGTTACAATTTTGCTCATCTTACGATTGTATTGTATAGTTTGTTTAATAAATTATTCGGTAGTCTGGATAGTGTCCGCACCTTTCTCGGCCATGACACGCTGATTGCGCAGGATGTGCACGCGGTTCCACCACATCATTCCCATTGTGATTGCCACCAGGATGCCGGCTCCGATATATTTCAGATTTTCGGTACACTGGAATATCACCCATGCCATCGGGCTCGCCGCGAAGTCGAGGCTGCCACCGGCAAAACCGTCAGGAATATGCACTGCAGCATCGCCCGTTGCGGCATATACATCCTTGGCTGCAAGGGTGAACCAAGGCGCAAGGTTGGTGACCATATAAAGGCCGAGCACCATCACCACCACGCCTACAATCAGGCTCTTGACCACATTGCCTTTGGTGTACGGGAGCACCAGCGGGAAGAAATAGAACATACCTGCGAGCGATGCCAGCGGCAGAAACTCGTTGCCGGGGAGAAGCACGGCAAGTACAAGCGTCAGGGGAATCAGCAGCAGCGACACCACAAGTGTGGTGGGATGGCCGATGACAAGTGCCGGGCTCATACCGATGTTCAGCCCCTCGGCGCCCTTGAATTTACGCGCGATAAGGCTGCGTGTGGCATCACTGATGGGGCGCAGTCCTTCGATGAACAGGGCTGTCACACGGGGAATCAGTTCCATCACGGCACCCATCTTTATGCCCAGACCGAGGATATAGGGAATCTTGTCGACAATCTCGCCGCCGGTCTTGCAGGTGAGGCAACCGATGCCCACACCCACTATTACACCGAGAAACAGAGGCTCGCCAAGCACGCCGAATTTCTTTTTCAGACCCTCGGCGTCAATTTCGAGTTTGTTCATGCCGGGAATTTTATCCAGACCCTTGTTGATGGCCCATGCGAAGGGTACAAAACCGGCGCAGAAAGGCTGCGGGATTGAGATGCCGTCAAGACCCTCATAAAAGCCCTGGAACTTCTTGGCAGTTATGTCGGCAAGAATCAGGGTGATGATATAGCATATCACTGCTCCGAAAAATCCCCATGCGAGCGAGTCGCTGGCGAAATAGATCACCGCGCCGATGAAGGCGAAGTGCCAGTAGTTCCACAGGTCGATGTTGACAGTACGGGTCGTCTTGGTCACAAGCATGAGAAGGTTCACGCCAAGACACACCGGGATAATGAACGCACCGACCGCTGTGTTGTAGGCCACAGAGGCAGCCGCAGGCCACCCCATGTCGAACACTTTCAGCTTCAGGTCGTAGATGTCCACCACCTTGTCAAGTGCAGGGCCGAGTGCAGATGTGAGCAGCGCCGTCACGATCGACAGGCCGATGAAACCCACACCAACCTTCAGGCCGGCTTTCAGGGCATCGCCGAACTTTATGCCGATGCACACACCGAGCACAGTGAAAATCACCGGCATCATCACGGCCGCACCGAGTCCGATTATATATTTGAATACTTCTTCCATTTACTATTAATGTTTCTAAAATCTGAATGCTTTGATTGAATTAATTGAATTTATGAGACTTATCAGTCCACGCGTGCTTTCAGCGGCGCAGCCACACGCCGTGCGGCTGCGTCGAGAATGGCATTCCATTCCTGCTCGCCGGCCACTCCGCCCTTGCTCCATCCGGAACCCCAGTAATAGATGTAGGGAGTGCCGTCGGCATACGGTGCCGGAGCGAGAATATGCCCGATGGCATCGCCGGCGGGTTCGGCGAGCGCATTATACTCGAACGCATCGCTTTGCGGAGCCACGACGCCCACATAAATCACGCCGTTGCCATTTGCCGCGTTTTCAGTTGAATCGGCATAGGCCATATAGCCGGCCTCGCGGTTCAGTGTATAGCCGTCGGGATGCTGGCGATGCACCACGATTCCGGGTGCCACGCGTGCCTCATGTGTCAGGCCTCGGTAGGTCACCTCCGTGCGGTTGAGCCATGCCCCGCGGTCGAGCGTGATGAGCCTTGATTCCACAACGGCCGTATCACCGTCCACCGTCAGAGGCTTGTAGTCCAGACGCACGGTGAAACGCAGCGGACCGTTGTCGAGAACTTCATAGGTGTCCCAGCAATACGGATAAACTATGTTGCCCAGACTGTCGAGCAGTGCAGCCGTACCGCCGCCGAGGGTAGGACCCACGGCATATACGTCCATCCCGTTGCCATGATCCACATGAAACGAGATGCCGTGCTGGATGTCGTTGGCGAAACGCTCCTCAAGCACCCGGGTTGGTACACTTTTTGTCCAGATATCGTAACCGAAGGCACGCTCGCCTGAAGCCTGCAGAGCAGGGCCATAGGCACGGTAGGCCGAACGGTCGTTTTCCCAGGCCATGTCGTCCTTGCGTTCGGGGAATTTGCGCCCCCACACCAATGTGTCGACAGGCGCAGGCTCACCGGCCGAAAGGGTGTAGACCACCTCCGACGCGGCTTCAGCCGTAACGGGGAATATCACCAGACTGTCGTAAGTAACCTGATACGGCACTTCGGCACCGTCGGCATCGGTGATGACAAAACGGTCGCCTACTTTGGCCAGCACATCCTGCAGAGGCACCTGTGCCATCTCGCCGTCGGCAGCCAGATCAGATGGATTCTCTACTGTAATCGTGTGTTTTTGCGTGCACCCGCCGGCTGCAAGCGATGCAGCCAGCGCGAGCACGCCGATTGTCTTGTTCATAATGCAGTCCGGCTTCATTTGGGTTGTTTGCCGATGTAAGCCAGAATGCCGCCGTCGACGTAAAGCACATGTCCGTTAACAAAGTTGGATGCATCCGAAGCCAGGAACACGGCCGGTCCCATCAGATCCTCGGGTGTGCCCCAGCGTCCTGCCGGAGTCTTGGAGATAATGAACTGGTCGAACGGATGGCGGCTGCCGTCGGCCTGACGCTCACGCAGCGGAGCGGTCTGCTCGGTGGCTATGTAACCCGGACCGATGCCGTTGCACTGGATGTTGGCTTCGCCGTATTCGGAGCAGATGTTGCGGGTGAGCATCTTCAGGCCACCCTTGGCAGCTGCATAGGCACTAACGGTCTCACGGCCAAGCTCGCTCATCATAGAGCAGATGTTGATGATTTTGCCATGACCCTTTTTGATCATACCGGGGATAACGGCCTTCGACATGATAAACGGCGCTATGAGGTCCACATCCACCACGCGGCGGAAATCCTCAACTGCCATCTCCTCCATGGGGATACGTTTGATGATGCCGGCATTGTTGACAAGAATATCGATGGTGCCTACAGTGGCCTCGATATCAGCCACCATTGCCTTCACTGATTCTTCGTTTGTAACATCACACAGATAGCCCTTGGCTTCTATGCCTTTCTCCTTGTACGCTTTCAGACCGCGGTCCACTGTTTCCTGACGCGAGCAGTTGAACACTATTTTTGCTCCGGCTTTTGCAAATGCCTCTGCTATAGCCAGACCGATTCCATAGGCCGCGCCTGTCACCAATGCTACTTTCCCTTCCAGCGAAAATTGACTCATCATGGTTGAAATAATTTATAGGTTATTGTTATTATTGTGTTAATCATAAAATCAAATGTGTAATTCATAAAATCCAACGCCAACGGCCATTCTGATATAAATTCGTCGGTGTACAGTAAAGACTTTACAAATTTATTGATTTTTCGGGATTCTCCCAACTATTAAATACTACCAATACGCACAAAATACTCAACAAGGAGCCTCAGTGCGTTGCATTTTCGACTATTTTAGTTTAATTTTGCATTCAACATAACCCAAATAAATCAACCTTAACATTGTCACATGGCAAATCTTGAAGTCAACATAGGCGCACTGAAGTTGAAAAATCCGGTGCTCACAGCGTCAGGCACATTCGGTTACGGCGAGGAATTCGCCGATTTCATCGATCTGAACCGCCTCGGTGGCTTCATCGTAAAAGGCACAACGCTCAATCACCGCGAAGGCAACCCCTATCCGCGCATGGCCGAGACGCCCTCGGGTATGCTCAACGCCGTGGGTCTGCAGAACAAAGGGGTTGACTACTTCATTGAACACATTTATCCGCGCATCGAGCATCTTGACACTGAAATTATGGTAAACGTGTCGGGAGCATCCGTGGCCGACTACACCGAAGTGTGCCACCGCCTCACGCAATGCCCGAAGATACATGCAGTGGAGGTGAACATCTCCTGCCCCAACGTGAAACAGGGCGGCATGGCTTTCGGCACCACCTGTGAAGGGGCAGCCGAAGTGACACGCGCCGTGCGCAAGGCATGGCCGGGCACGCTCATTGTCAAGCTCTCGCCCAACGTAACCTCCATAGCCGATATAGCGCGTGCCGTAGAGGCCGAAGGCGCCGATGCCGTCTCGCTGATCAACACACTTCTGGGCATGGCCATCGACGTAGAGCGCCGGCGCCCCTATCTATCCACCATCACCGGCGGACTTTCCGGACCTGCCGTACGCCCCGTGGCAGTGAGAATGGTCTGGCAGGTGGCCAAGGCCGTTGGCATCCCCGTGGTGGGTCTCGGCGGCATCATGAACGCACGCGACGCCCTTGAGTTCATCATGGCAGGCGCCACAGCCATAGAAGTGGGCACAGCCAACTTCATCGACCCGGCCGTAACCGTGAAAATTGTCGACGGCATCAACGAATACCTCGACCGCCACAACCTCCCCGACCTCGCATCGATCCGTGGCATCATCTGATGCCAAACCAAAGCATAGTCAGCGGTGTTACTACACTAAAAGTGTGTAATTCTTTTTCGGAAGAAGATTTTTTGAAAAGAACTGAACTTCAAACCGCCCGCTATGATTAATAAAACCGTTTCAGAAACCCTGCTGCAACGCCGCAGCATCCGCCGCTACGAATACGAACCGGTGTCGCCCGACGACATGCAGTTCATCTTCGACGCCATCCGCAACACCCCCACAAGCTACAACGCGCAGCAGTATTCCGTAATCGATGTAACCGATACGGCACTGAAACAGCGCCTATACGAACTTACAAACCAGAAGCAGATCAAAACCTGCTCCCACTTCCTTGCGTTCTGCGCCGACTTCAACAAGATTGCATGCGCCGCCGAAGCAAAGGGTGCAACCATGCCTGAGATATACAACACCGCCGACGGCCTGATTCTCGGCACCGTCGACGCCTCACTGGCCATGATGAGCGCCGTCACTGCGGCATGCTCGCGCGGACTCGGCACATGCTGCATAGGCTACGCACGCACTGCCGCTCCCGACGACATTTCTGCCCTACTGCAGCTGCCGCCGCACGTCTATCTCGTATGCGGTCTGGCCATCGGCATCCCCCGCGAAATGCCCGACCTCAAGCCCAAACAGCCGCAAAGCCTCTTAATCCATCACGACACCTACCGCCGCGACAACATGGCGCCCGACCTCCTTGCCTACGACGCCGAAGTCACACGCTACAACGCCACCCGCAGCGGCACGCAGACACAGAACGACTGGGTCAACCACATGCTCGGCTACTACCGTGAGGCCATGAACTACACCATGCTCACCGCCCTCCGCCACCGCGGCTTCGACCCCCGCAAATAACCCCTCCCTCGCCGTCCTAAGGTATAAACACATTTATATCGAGAATCTATTTCATATTGTAGGGACATCGCTTTGCGATGTGGAAAAGGCTTGGTTTAATGCCTTCTTTGTTCCACATCGCAAAGCGATGTCCCTACGTAATGACGATTCTTATTACAAAATAAGACTGACCATAAGCACACTCCGCAAAAATCCATACATTATCGCCGGAGGCGATGGGCTGTGGTAAACCCCACGAAAGCGAAGCGCATCGTGGGGTGATAATAAGCAAGTTAACTGCACCTCGGAGAGGTAGCGGCCGTGAACTTATGCCATATAGACCGCACTTTATTTCAATGCGGCCTTCATTCGAAAGAAACAATAGGTATCACTTTCGTATCGCCGTACTTCTTATATGTGTAGGTTCCTATCTGACGAGCGCATTTACCCTTAGGTGTTTTCACAATTTGTTTATCATAAAAATTGCTCCCTTCTTGTGCCGGAATCATGACCTCCAAATCAGAAGTTAGCACGTATCCGGATAATTGGTCACTAATCTCCAAGGCTATTGCATCGCCGGATTCCAAAACTCTTTGAACCTCAAAATTTTTCCGACTCACACACTCTCCTGGTTCATCAAACAAAATTTTTCCGGCATTCTTTTTAACGATTTCAGAAGAATTCACACCATCAATTATCCTGACAGCGGGTACAGTTTTCTCAATGCCTATTTTAGTGCCGTATCTATATGTCCCTATATGCTGTGCACACTCGTCGCTTTTTAGCTCGATTTTTTGTCCATCGTATAACCGCTGATTTTCATTTGGCATAATTAAAACTACAGAACCAAAGGAATCTCCGGCATTGGCTAATGCACACCCAGATTCTACTACTTGAAACACTTCAAATTGAGAGTAGTCCATACACTCTCCCGGTTCATCAAACAATTCAAGGCCTATGACTCCGGCATTGTTTGATAAATTCACACAATACGCTAACACAACTGTCAGTATCATACCGGTTATGATGCCCAACACGTATACTACCCATTTTTTCATGGCGTTGTCTCTGTTTTAGTTATTATTTACGGGCGTTTAAGGATGTAGGGATGGGGGGAGCGGAGCGCTACGGGGGAGGTGGACTGAAGGGTGCGGAGGGTGGTAACGGCGGTGTCGAGCGAGGCGGTGGTAGTGGCGCCTACGTAGTAGCGGCCCTCTTTGTCCTCCACAAGCACTGCGTGGTCGTAGCCGCCATCCTGCATGCGTTTCATCACCGAAGCGGCATTGAATTTCTGACGGAATGACGCTACCACAACGTTGTAGGTGAGGGCGCGTTTGTCCACACCACCTTCCACCCAGCGGACATACATCCCTTTCAGAGGGATGGAATCGCCTTTGTAGACGGTTTTGGGCATGGCTTCCTCACGACGGAATCCGGCCAGTTCCTCCTCGGTGAGACCCTCGGTACGTTTGGCCAGGGCTTTCTCATAGGCCGCCTGATAGTTTGCTTCGGTTGTCTTGCATCCGGTGAATGTTGCCGCTCCAAGCGCCGCAGCAACCGCCAGCGGAATTAATTGTCTGATTTTCATAATATAACAATATCAAAGTAGCTGTTAAATTTTAAACGAATTTCCATCACAACCATGTTGTTAATGCGCACCATCCTAACGTAGGGTCGCGACCTGTCGCGACTGCAACATCGTAATTACCAATCTGTAACCACCGCGCGAATCTGTCCGGTAGCAGTCGCGTCAGGCCGCGACCCTACAATATGATGGAACCATCCAGTTGACCGCCCGTCACGACATTGTTGACCGGAATTTCGCAGCTTTACAACATCATCTACGCAATAGTCACTGAACCTTGAATTTTCCAAGCTCGATCACCTCCAGATCGCGCATATCGCTGCCGTCGATGGTCAGTTTGATCAGTGTGCGCTCCTTGTGCCATCCGTGATGGCCTGCAGCACCGGGATTGATGTGCAGGGTGTCGAGTTCCTTGTCGTACATCACTTTCAGTATGTGGCTGTGGCCGCATACAAACAGCCGCGCACGCGCGTCAATGATGCGGCGCATTATCCCGGGGCTGTAACGCCCCGGGTAACCGCCTATATGTGTAAGGAATACGTTCACACCCTCCACAGTGAAACTCTGCGATTCGGGGAACGAACGCGCCACCACACCGGAGTCGATGTTCCCCTTGACGGCACGCACCACCGGCACCGTCTCTTCCAGGCGGCGGATTACGTCGATGCAGCCTATGTCGCCGGCATGCCACACCTCGTCGCAGTCGGCGAAATGTGTGGCAAAGCGTTCATCCCATGTGGAATGGGTGTCAGACAGGATTCCTATACGTTTCATTTTCTTTACTTTTACTTAATTATCAGCCGGAGCGGGTCAGAAATTCTGAAGAATCATCACCTGACGGGGAGCGAAAGTCATCTCCTCGGTGATGGTCACATCCTTGCCGCTCACGAGGTCGCGCATGGTTTTGCCATAAGGCAGAATCTCCAGCGTGCGCTCCATTGTGACGGTGTTCGGCTCGCTTTGGCCGTTGAGGAGCACCACCACCTGCTTGTCGCCCAGACGGCGTTCGTATGCATAGATGCCGTTCTGCGGCATGAAATGTTTGAGCGTGCCCTTGGCAATTACATCGTTGGCCTCGCCGCGACGCCACTGCAGCAGACGCGACAGATAATCCCATGCCTCGTTCTGCATGTCGGTGCGTCCCTCGCGGGTAAATGCGTCGACTTTGTCGCCGGGGAAGCCGCCGGGCATGTCGAGGCGGATGTAGCCGTCGGAGATTTTCTTCGTACCGTTCATGAGCAACTCGGTGCCGTAGTAGAGCTGGGGAATGCCGCGCGATGTGAGCAGGAACGCCAGCGCCTGCTTCCACACGCCGAGCGAATCGGGCATTTCAGGAAGGAAACGGTCGGTGTCGTGGTTGTCGAGGAATGTCAGGATGTGCTGGGGATCGGGATATAGATAATCGAGTGCGAGATGGTCGTACACGTGGTTCAGGCCGTTCCACGGGTCAGTCTCCTCGAAGAACATCTTTTCGCGGTCGATGTTGTACTTGAAGTCCATCACCGTGGGGAGGTTTGTCTCCACCGGATTGATCTTGCTGCCGCTCTGCCAGAATGCCGGGCCGGCCTCGTTGCCATACCAGCATTCGCCCACGATGTTGAAATTGGGATATTCCTTGAGCACGTCGGCCGCCCACTGCGCCATCCCCTGCATGTCGGCATAGGGGTAGGTGTCCATGCGGATGCCGTTGATTTTCGACGATTCAATCCACCATATGGAGTTCTGGATAAGATACTTCATCAGGTGGGGATTCTTCTGGTTGAGGTCGGGCATGGCCGAAACGAACCAGCCGTTGACAGTGTGGTCAAGGTCGTAGTCGGACACATAGGGGTCGTGGATGGTGGAGAGGCGGAAGTTGGTCAGTTCGTTCCCTTCCGGATGGTTGTACCAGTCCTTCGAAGGCATATCCTTCATCCAGGGATGGTTGCTGCCGGAGTGGTTGAAAATCATGTCCATCACCACCTTGATTCCGCGCTTGTGCGCCTGCGCTATCAGCTCCTGCCAGTCGGCGTTGGTGCCGAAACGCGGGTCGATGCGGTAGTAGTCGGTGGTGGCATAACCGTGATATGAGCCGCCCGGCATATCGTTCTCCAGCACGGGACAGCTCCAGATGGCCGTGATTCCGAGCGAGTCGAGATAGTCAAGTTTGTCGGCTATACCTTTCAGGTTGCCGCCGTGACGTGTCGAGGGCTGGGTGCGGTCGGGGGCATCGTTGTATTCAAGGTCGGTGGCCGCTACCACATCACCCTGTGCAAAGCGGTCGGGCATGAGCAGATAGAGCACATCGGCCGCCGAGAAGCCTTCGTAGTCCTCCCCTTTCATGTCGCGCGCTTTCAGCTCGTAATCAAGAGTGTGCTTGCGACCATCGAGGTTCAGGCGGATAGGCATCTTGCCCGGTTTGGTGTCCGGCGCAATGGTGAAATAGAGCAGCTTGTAGTTGGGGCTGTCAAGGCTTACCTGCCTGTCAAGCTTCACTCCGGAATAATCCACCTCGGCCGAAGCCTGAGCGATGTCCGGCCCGGTGAGCATCACCTGCAAGGTGTCATTGGCCATGCCTACCCACCAGTAGGGAGGCTCAACATTTGTTACCATCGGTGCCTTTTTGGCTCCGAACAGCGACGCGCCTGCCATGAGTGCGGCCGCCAGCAATGAGAATCGTTTCATTAGGTATTAATCTGTTTTTTATATTGATGTGTAAGTAAAATAAATCGCACATAATCAGCCACAATACAATTTGTGGTCGGATCAAGATATACGGGCGTGATCTGGAAATAGCGTAACTCTATGCTGTTGTATCCCCGTTTAAGGTGCACCGGCAGCGGATTGCTGAACGATGCGGCCAGAAGCTGACCGGCTGACTCGCCCCCCAGTCCGCGGTTATACTGTGTCAGCTGCGGAAACACAAGAACCCCGGCGCGGGTTCCGTTGACCATCAGATGCCGGAGTGCCGTACGTCGGCGCGCATTGACGATACCGAGCCCCGACAGATAATGCACATCAACGATGTAATCTCCATCGGCAGGAGCCACAACCTCGAAGCGTATGTTGCGGTTGTGGTTGCGGTCAGATTCAACAAAATCATCCGACACCTTGTCGTGCCCGGGCACTCTTGCACCGCTACGCGCAACCTCAGGCAAACTCACACGCACTTCCCCCCTTTCAGGCAGGACAATGTGCGGCCGTGCCGAAAACCCCGCGACACCGTTACCATTCAGAGTTGCAATCTGCACCGAGGTCAGTCCGCTTACAGGCGCAAGCTCAAATGTGTTGTCTATATCTTCAGGTTCGGCCACGCCGTTCAGCCATACCCGGTGCAGTCTTTCACTGCTCACACCCGCGCCGTCCGACATGATCACAGCCCGGTTGCTCACGGGCCATGTCACTTCCGGAGCCTCGGGCAACGGCTCCGTCGTTCCATCGGGGGCATCGGTCGGCGTCATGTCATTAGCACTGTCAAGCTCTATCACAATGTTATGCTCGCCTTCAGCAGCAGATGGGAGCTGCAAAGGTGAAGGTTCGCCGTTGACGGTACAGCTGCGCACGTTGCGGCCATGTCCGCGCACAACGATGTTCAGCACCGACTTGCGCCACCTTAGTCCGCGCACAACGGTCTCGTCGCCGAACCAGTGCGGCACATTTGGCGCCAGCGTAATGCCGTCGAATGTGAACCGTGCTCCGAGCACTCCGCGCAAAATCAACCCGTTCAGTGGGGCGCAAGTCATACTGGCAACCGCTCCCGTGCCGAGCAGCGATTGCGCCTGCGCGGCAATAAGCGCGGCAAAGTAGCGGTTGTAAGCTTCCGGGGAGCCTGCTCCGGCGGCAGCCGAGGCAAGCAATGCCAGATCCACGACACCGGCATTTGCAGCCGACACCGGCTGTGGCGACGGGTAAAAGAGTGCATCATGTCCGTCGGACGGCACGGCACGAGCGAAAACAGCCTGTGCCACAGGCTCGGAAATCACTCCGTCGATAACAGCCACCGCCTGCGCCACGTTGTCGGTAAACTCCGCACATACCGGAGCCATGGGGAAGCCATAGAGCATGGCGCCGAACATCTGCTGTCCCGGCAGCCAGAAACCACGATGCAACGCATGCCGGAGAGAATCGGCATCGGGGGCCGGAATCTCATGCCGGATTTTTTCATTGCGCATCGCCATCGATCTGCCGACATCGGACAGTCCCTTCAACGCCCCGCAGTAGGCGGCATTCACCGAGAACGATTGAACGGCAAACTGGTCGGCAGGAAGCATCCAGTCGGGAATGATGCCGGACAGTGAGGTCCAGCGCTGCGGCATTCCGTAGAACAGCGATGTGAAGGGGTTATATGCAATCCTGAGGTCCTCTTCAAGCATATTGGCGGCAACACCGGCCACTTCATCGAGCCAAAGGCGTCCGCCTCCGGCCTTTGCAACCTCCACAGCAGCCAACAGCCAGTACGGATTGCCGGTCACCACGGGCCACGTCAGGCCCTGACTTATGCCCGGCACCACATAGCCGTCTTTCAGTCTGCCGTGAAGTATTCCCGTAGCCCATTTGAGAGACAATGGATTAAGGAACACCGCATAAGGGATATTCTCGTTCCAGGTGTCCGGAAGCCCAACACGCGTTTCCAGAGCACAAAGCGCATCAACAAGGGGAACACCGGTTGACACATCGGGGGCGGATGCTTCCTGAATGCGGGAACGGCACGACACATCGCGCAGGCAGTTCCCCTCCACCCGCACCTGCAGGAGCGAATCACCGAACGCGCGGATCACCAGACCGTTGCGGAAGTCTATGCTGTCGGGCCAAAGCTGCCATGCGGCAGAGGATGCCACACTCCCCTCATGCCGCCAGGGTAAATTCCGGCTGCAGCCTACAAACAGCAATGTGAACGCCGTGGCGAGCCACAGCGTCCACATTGTCAGTGATGTAGGTCGGCTTTGCATAGTGTGGACTTGCGTTAAAGCCGGTTAGAAAATTTTTTCTGCAATCTCCTTAGGAAGCGCATCCCTGTGCACAAGGATATTGAGGGTCTTGGCCAGGAAATAGGGCTCCGATACATAGAAGAATCCGTCGTAAACCTGATTGGTGTCCCAGGAGTTCTTCACTTTGTAATAACGCTTGCCGTTCTGGTCGGTTGCGATGCCCACAATCTCCATGCCGTGGTCGTCGGTGGTTTCCTGACGGTCGAACATTTCCTGACGGCTCTCCTGCGTCACTTCAATCTCTTCAACAGGGCCGTGTATGTCGAACTGCTTGGCGCTGCGCTCTTTGTCGCTGAGTTTCACCCAACGCGAAAGTTCAGTCCCCTCCATATCGGCTGCCGTGCGCTCCTTGGGCATCACGGCAAAACCTTCATTCCATTTGAAACCGCCCTCGCTCACATCGGCAGCCCACACCACGGGGTAACCGTTGGCAATGGCGTTGTCGACGATGGCCTTGAGTTCCTCCATCGGTACATTCTCATAAGGCGCCCACTGCCAGTTGTCGGCCACCTCGATCACGAAAGGTTCGTAGAAAGGATGATGGATGAACGATGTGACAGGCACATAGTCGTCCATGTTCAGACCCAGCGACTGGGCATATGTAAGCGGTGTGTATGTGCGGCCGTCAACGGTGAATTCCTCAGGCACTTTGCCGAGATAAGCGTCGAGGATGGCCTCGTAGCCTTTGCGCCATGCTGTGGATATGCGTTTGTTGGGATTTTTCACAATGGCGTCAAGATAGGCTTTCAGCACGGCGTCAAGCTCGCCATGAACGTGCTTGTCCTCGCCATATTCCAGACCGGAGTACACCTCCTCGGGCACGGCACCGTAACGGTTCCATACATAGGGCAGATCCATGATGCTGCCGCCCGCACCGAAGTTTGCGTGTCCGTACATGCGCACATAACGGTCGGCCTTTTCAAGATAGCACTGACGCACGGTGAACATCTCGCTGAGGTCGAGCGGCTTTCCACCTTTACGCACAATCTCGTCCTCGAACATCGACGTGCCGGCAAAGCACCAGCATGTGCCGCTCTTGTTCTGGTCCTTGACCGATGTGGTGGGCACCACAGTGATATCGGTAAACTGGAATTTTACCGTGTCGGGCTGCTCGACGGCAACCGAATCAGGTGTATCGCACTGCACCGACATTCCTGATGCAGGGACGAAATCCGTGTATGCGGCGGCGGTCAGTCCGGTAGCCACCATAACCGCCATAGCTGAAATTCCTTTATTCATGACAATATCGTTTTATTTCTGTTTTTTAGCGTCAATGTCGCGCAGCAGCGTCTCTACTGCCGTGCGCAGCTGGCGGTCCTCGCCTGCGGCTATATCTTCGGGCGTGTTGTACACCTTCACGTCCGGCTCAAGCTGGAAGTTTTCAAGATAATATCCCTCGGCAGTGCGGTAACCGATTACTGGGATACCGAACACCATCGTGGGGTCCTGCATGGTCACCCAGTTCACCGAAGTCATGGTGCCCGGAACCGGAGCGCCGACCACCTTGCCGATTTTCTGATGTTTGTAGACCCACGGCGTGCCGTGTGCATTACTGTAGCAGGGCTCGGCCACGAGCATCACCGACGGTTTGTTCCAGCGGCGCGAAGGCATGTCGCACACATCCTTGCCGCGGATTTCCTGAGTCAGATATTTCTCCCCGGTAAACAGAACCTCTATATCCTCGTGCATGCGGCCGCCGCCGTTCCAGCGTATGTCAATCACCACCCCTTCGGCATTGGCGTATTTACCGAGAAGGTCGGCATACATGGGGCGGAACGAAGCATCGGCCATCGAGGGAATGTGCACATAGCCCAGCCGCCCGTTCGACCATTTCTCCACGTCGGCGGCACGGTTGCGCACCCAGCGGTCGTAGAGCAGCGCATTCTCAGCGCCGGCCGAGATCGGTTTCACCACCTCCTCGTAGCTTTCGCCTGAAGGGGTGACAAAGCCTACAAGCACTTTCTTTCCTGCAAGATTCCTGAAAAGCGATGCCATGTCGGTGTCGGCAGCCACTTCCACTCCTCCCACGGATTTCACGATAGAGCCGGGAACCATTTTGGATGCGGCCTTGTCGAACGGACCGTTCACAATCACCTCGTCGACTTTCAGTCCGGTGCCGTCGTAGCTCATATCGTAAAGCAGTCCGAGCGATGCAGTGCGGTCGGCCGACGATGCAGCCGCCGGGCGGTAACGGCCTCCGGTGTGCGACACGTTCAGTTCGCCCAGAATCTCGCTCAGAAGTTCGGCAAAATCATAGTTGTTATTGATATGCGGAAGGAAACGGCGGTAGTTCTCAACCATTACAGGCCAGTCAACGCCGTGCATCCCCTTGTTGTAGAAGCGGGCGGCCTCCTCCACAGCCATGTTGTCGAACATGGCCTGACGTTCGGCAGCGCGGTCAATCTCATGAGTGGCATCCGAAGTGATGGCCGTAAGCTTGTCGGTCTTGGGGTCGAGTTTCTGCATTTTGGCGCCCATGAGGAAAATGGACTTGCCGTCCTTGGGTGCCTGCAGTGACACGCCGGTCTGTGCTCCGAGTTTCGACACCAGTTTGGGCTGACGCTTGCGCAGCGGAAGTTTCCACAGGTCGTAGCCATCCTCGAACTCGCTGAGATAATACAGATTGTCGCCGTCGGCAGTGACAATGGCATCGGAAAGTTCCGACGAATAGGGGGTGAGCCTCATCACACGGGTGTCGATGTTGTCAAGCTCCACAACAATGGCCTCCTGCTCCTTTTCGGCCGTTTTGCCGGTATCTTTCTTTGATTTTTTATCGGCCTTTCCATTCTTGTCGGCATCTTTCTCCTTGTTGTCCGATTTTTTCTCGGCATCTTTAAGCAGGGCATAATCCTCCTCGCTGAGCATGAAACGGTCGCGTGCGGCGCGATTGAGGAACACGATCATCACATCGTACTGCGAACCCCACGATGCGTGAGCTCGCATGCCGTAACGGTCGGTCTTGAATATGATGGCGTTGCCGTCGAGAACGAAACGGGGCGACTCCTCGAAATAACCGGAGTTGGTGAGATTGGTGATGCGGCCGCTCTCCACCTCCACCAGAGCGATGTCGCTGTATGGATCGCGCATCTCCGGCACAAGTTCTATGGCAAGCAGACGGCTGTCGGGGCTCCATACTGCGCCCATGCCGTCGTCCTGACCAGGATACGTCTCGCCGTGGGTGAGCTGGCGCACAGCTTTTGAGGCCAGGTCCATCACCATGAGGTTGTTCCTGTTCTTCACAAAAGCCATCTTCTTTCCGTCGGGCGATATGAGCGGACGCGAATATTCATCACCGCTCCCTGCTGCCACTTCAATCACAGGTTCCTCAGTCACGGCTGTGGCGGCGGCAAAATTGGGGTCGTCCTTGCGTGCTATGGATGCCTTGTAGATGTTCTTATGTCCAGACCGCTCGGAAGTATAGTACAGTGATCGGCTGTCGGCGCCCCAGCTCAGATGCATCTCGGCCTGCGGTGTGCGGGTCACCTGCACTGTGGTAGGATATTCCACCGAAGTGACGAACACATCGCCGCGGTCGAGGAACGCCACCATCTTGCCGTCGGGGGATACAACCGCATTCTGAGGCTTAACTTTCAGCATTTCCACCTCCTCAGGCTGGTCGGCGACAATCTCGACTGCGAGCTTGCGCGGAGCGGCAGTGTCAGACGCCATGGTGTAGAGCTCACCATTGTAAGTGAATGCCATGGTGCCGTTGGCAGCACGCGAGAGGAAACGCACGGGATGAGTGGTAAAATCGGTGAGACGGCGCGCAGCGGAGGGGTCGGACATCGGGAAGGCCCAGACATTGAAGCTGCCTCCATCGCGTTCGCTGAGGATATAGACGGTTTTGCCGTCGGACGAGACCACAGGGTTGCGGTCCTCGCCGGGACGGTCGGTCAGGTTGGTATGCTTACCGGTGGCGAGGTCAAGCGCCCACACGTCGCACGACACCGATGAAGTGTGATGCTTACGCCATTCATTCTCGAACCCCTTGAGGTCCTGATAAAGCAGCGTGCTTTCGTCGGGGGTAAACACAGGCTTTTTCACAGGCGTGGGCATAACCTGCAGGGTCTTTCCGCCATCAGTTCTCACTGCATAGAGCTGTGTCATCCGGCCTGACGGATACATCACCGACTTTGCCGGGTTCTGTATGGCAGCGGAATAGTAGACCAGTTCGCCGTCGGGCGAGAACACTTCCGGAATCTCCGATGCGGAGTTGGAAGTCAGGCGGCGTGCTTCGCCACCGGGTGCATCCATCAGCATCACATCGAAATTGCCATGACGGTCGCTTGCAAATGCTATCTGTCGGCTGTCGGGACTCCATACGGGGTTTGATTCGTAGGCCGGGTGCGATGTCAGACGCGTGGCGGTACCTCCGTCAACACCAACTGTGTATATGTCGCCTTTATATTCAAAGGCGATTCGGCTGCCGTCGGGCGAGATGGCCGCATGACGCATCCAGAGGGCTTCGGCACCTTGCATGCCGGCCGCAGCCAGCAGAGAGGCTGCTAAAATGGCTGTTTTTTTCATGTCGATGAAAATGTGATGGTATCAGTTGATTTTGGGATGAATCAACTTTTGATTTAAGATTTTTCTATTTGATCCGGAACATATATCCAAGTGTCACAGCTATGGAATTGCCTCGCGATGCAGAGAACTCATCTTTTTTCGACGAAGGGAAAAGGTTCCCCAGGCCATAATAATATCGTGCCTCAAGCATCACGGAATGGCGTTTTTTTATCACGAACTCCACTCCGGCGCCTCCGGTTATGCCGTAATCGAAACGATGCTTGATGGGGAGGCGCATCTGGTCAACCTGACGGTACTCATACGGAAAATCCTCCACTTCGCGCGGATGTTCGTAATCGAAATTGGAATGTATGGAGCTTCCAAGCATATACCCTATCTGCGGACCGAGGTTGAAGAAACATTTCACCACTCTCGAGCCGAAAAATATATGCGTCATTACAGGAAGTTCAACATAGGTGGTGCGGCGGAAATACTCGAATTGCGAATTATATTCCTCAAAATTCTCCTTCCATCCGTGCTGTGCGAAGTTCAGCTCGGCAAGCAGGCCTACGTGCCGTTCCTCGGCATAGCGGAAAGAGAATCCCATCTGCATGCCGGGCAGAAATGATTCCTGCGTCTTGGGATAGAACGACACCTGCGACAGCGTTGCGCCTGCATGCGCTCCCACATGCACATGGGGCACGTAGTGACGCTGCGCGTTGGCGTAGACCACCGCAAGCACACAGCAAAGGGCTGTTATGATAAATTTTTTCATCTTCATTCAATTTTGAATAGGCGGAACTACTCGCCGGAAGCATCCGTGCGGTAACGCACTATATGCGCCTAAGTCACAGGGTGCCCCGAACGCCGGATGGGTCAGAGACGCTCGCTGTTGATTATGCCGCCCGGAGTGAAGTTGAGCAGAAAAAGAGTCTCGTTGACAAGGCCATGCTCATTGTCGGGGGTATCCGTGTCAGCACCATCGGTCTGCGGCAACGCCCAACCGAGACGCATGCTGTTCTGCACGCCGTTGAACTCTGTGGGGAACACGCCGGTTTCGGCCTTGTGGCGCAGACCTTCAATGACGAAACGGCCTATGTCGAATCCGAGTATGCCCTGTGTGGGCACTGCCTCGAACATCTCCACTCCGTAGTTCTGCTTGTAACGTTCTTTCAGCTCGCGTGCGCGGTAATCGCGCTCATCCACAAGGAAACGCGAATAGATGGTTGCTCCGAGGTTGGATATCTCATCGAAACTGTCACCGCGGAAGGTGACCCACTCGGGATAACCGAATATGGTGACACTTTCAGAATCGGCAGCTCCCTGTCGCAGAGCGGTAAGCGCGCCCACGAATCTGGCGAATTCATTTTTCGAACCGGAATTCGGAACGAACACCACCGGAATCTCGTCGGGATTCAAACCGGCGAGGTCGGCATCGTAGAGAGTGCCCTGGAACGAAATCTCCCTGAAATCACGCCCCTCGGTCTGCAGCCGTTCCTTCAGTTCGCTTACGAACGAATCCTTGTCGGCCTGACCGCCGGTTCGGCTGATGAACACCGGCAGACGGCCTTCATACCTCTTCATGAAAGCGTCGATGGCCAGTGTATACATACGGTCGTGCGGGATGTTGACCTGCACCATATTGCGGTTGGTGGTATAGCTTTCATCCTTAACGGCGAACACATTCAGAATCAAGGTTTCCTCATCGGCGGCATCTGCCACTGCCTTTAGCTGAGCCTGATTATCGGGAGCAACAATCAGATCGAAATCGGCTATTTCAGGACGCCGCAGCAATGCGGCCACCGTGTCCATATTGGCGGCGGTGTCATAGAACCGGAAATTAACGGGCGCGCCGGCTTCGGTACGCAATGTATCGGCCGCCATAAGCATCCCCTTGAAGAATTCGGTATAAAGCTGTGTGGTGCGGCTCTGAGGCTCTTCGCCGAGCATGAACGGCAGCATCACCGCCACCTGAAGCGTATCAGCATCCACCTCCTCAGCGCCGGTGACAGGCTCCTCGGCGGTAACCGCTTCAACATCGGCCATCTCTTCTTCAGACGATTCGGATGCCATGGTGCCACGCAGAATCTCGGCAGCAGTGCCGGCTCCAGCCGGGGAGGCCTGCGATGTGGTTGCAGCAGCTGATGCATGACGGGCCTTGGCGGCATCGGTGGCCGGAATCAGAATTTTCTCTCCGGCCTTGTAATTCAACGGATCGATCGAAGGATTGGCATCAAGCACCGATTCCAACGCCACACCGTGGGCATTCGCGATGGAAAACAGGGTCTCGCCGGGTTGAATTTCATGTTCGATATATCCTTTCCCGTTGACACGCGGAGCGGCAACGGCTGACTGCACAGAGGCATCTGAGCCTGCAACAGGAGCACCTTCCGTGATGCGGAGCACCTGTCCGGGAGCTATCCCCTCCTCGGCCCAAGGGTTAAGTTTTACAAGATAGTCGGGCGACATGCCGTGCTGACGGGCGATGCCATACACCGTTTCACCTTTGCGCACGGTGTGCGTGCTCACTCCGGCCTCCTCCGCATTTGCGGATCGGCGCGTGCCCGGTTCACTGTCAAACTGGTCAACCGGGAAAAACAGGCGCATGCGTGGTTTGAGGCCGTCGGCAACCGAAGGGTTGAAGTCAACTATCTGCTGACGCGTCACGCCGAGCTTGTTGCTCACCGTATATATCGACTCGTTCGGCTGCACATCGTAATAGAAACAGCGTTTGCCACCTACCGTGACAACCGGCAGCTCGTTGACAGCCGCCCACGCCGAGCAACCCGACATCAATGCCAGCACTGCGGCAACCGTGACCAGCCGTTTTTGAATGGATTTTATAGTAATCATTGTTCGTTGGCCGAAATCGTTTAAAACCATGACTATATCGGAGCATGTCTGAATCACGGTAATAGCCGTTCAGATTATCACGGGAATTACAGACACGCCATTATTTCGGAACTCACAAAGTTACCACCTTTCAGCCGAATTCGCAATACCTGTTTTTGCCTCGGAATGCGGCGCCCCGGATTGCACAAACCTGCATTTGGATGTGCAGGATTTTGGTGTTTTGGGAAATTATTGGTAATTTTGTCGCAATTTTAACAAGACGCCATAAACCGTAACATTTATTCGACCTGTATGGGAGAATCTTTGGCGTCCACCAACATTTTAAGCAATGAAACAATTAACTACCGCCGTGGTGGCGGCAATTGTTGCACTCGGCGCATCGGCCGAAGGCTATCAGGTGAACACATTCAGTGCCAAACAGGAAGGTATGGGCCACGTGGGAGTGGCCATGAAACTCGGCGCGGAAAGCCAGATTTTCAATCCCGGCGCACTGGCGTTCATGAACAAGACAATGGAAATTTCGGGCGCCATAAGCGGCATAAAGGCAACCGCAAACGCCTATCTCCCCGACGGCACAAAGGTGACATCAAGCAACAAGGTGTCAACCCCCATGAACTTCTCCGCCGCATTCCGCATCTACGACAATCTCTATGCCGGCGTGACGCTCTACACCCCTTATGGCTCATCCATCAACTGGGGTAAGAACTGGGCAGGTGCCGCTCTCAACCAGAGTGTGGACCTCAAGGTGTTCGACGTGCAGCCCACCATCTCATGGCGCGTGCTCCCCAACCTCTCCGTAGGCGCAGGCCTGATGATAGCATGGGGTTCGGTCAACCTCAACAAGGCCCTCGTAAGCGGCACATCGCTCGACCGCGTGGCCCAGCTGCAATACCACGCAGCCAAACTCCAGTGGGATGTGGCCAATGCCACACATCTTCTCAACCCGTCGGCTCCCGCTCCCGGCGCCGAGCCAACGGCTCCTACCGCCACTTACGGCCACGTAGCTCCGGCATCGGTGAATCTCACCGGCGATTCCGAACTTGCCCTCGGATTCAACGTGGGCGTTCTCTGGGACATAAACGAAAAATGGAACCTCGGAGCCTCGTTCCGCTCGAAAATGAACATGCACGTAACTGCCGGAAATGCCGTAGTGGAATACGCCAACGAAGCCGCACGCCAGCTTCTGGGCGAAACGCTCGACAACCTCAACTACGCCAATTTCGACGCCTCGATGCCCTGCCCCTACGTGCTTACACTCGGCACAAGCTACAAGCCCATCCCGCGCCTTGAACTTGCCTTCGACCTCCAGCTCAACGGATGGGGCACATACAAAAGTCTCGACATCAGCTTCGCCGGACTCCCCGCATTCGACCAGCATCTTGAAAAGGACTACCACAACGCCCTCACCTACCACCTTGGGGCACAATACAATCTCACCGACCGCCTCGACCTGCGCGCCGGGCTGATGCTCGACACATCCCCCTGCAACAATGACCACTACAACCCCGAGACACCCGGTGCCACCAAAATAGAACCGTCGGTAGGTCTGTCGTTCCGCCCTGTCAAAGGACTGTCGATCGATGTGGCCTTCATGTACGTCTATGGCACGAAAGTGAAAGGCGCCACCGGACAGTACGACAACTTCCTCGCGCCCGTCTACAATGCCGGTCTGGCACAGTATAATGCCGGAGTGGCACAGTTCAACCAGGTGCTCGGCTCCGTAGGCATGCCCCCCTATCAGGGCGCACAGCTCGCCCCCATGAACGGAGTGGAGAACTTCACCGCCGACTACAAGGTCCACGCCCTCATCCCCGCCATCGGCATCAGCTACTCCTTCTGATTCCCTATCAAAAAACAGACTGCGGTGTGCTGCCATTGAAGGGAGCACACCGCAGTTTTGTTTTATCAGAATTTATCTGAACTTATCAGAACTTATCAGAATTATCTGAGCTTATCAGAATTTATCCGGATTGATCAGCGAACCACCACTTTGGCGGTTTTGAGGCCGACTTTCACCAGATAGATTCCGGCAGGCATCTCTACGGTTTCGGTGCCGGTGGCGAGCACGCGGCTGCCCACAAGCTGACCGGCCGTGGTGTAAACCTCCATAGACTTTCCGGCCGCACCTACCACCATGACGCCGGCGCCGCTGGCAGAAATCTCAATGTCTGCCTCGTCGTCGGCTGCAATTGCGCCGATAGCCGAAGTGTAGTCGATGGTGTAGTTATCTATAGCCACTGCCGAAGCCTTATCGGGCACAGTGGCAACGAATGCCAGCATTGCTTTGCGTGCACCGGCCAGCGGAGCCAGGGCGATGTGATGCTCTTTCCATCCGTCAGTGCCGTCGTTGACTGCAATAGCCTCTCCGATGGGCGAATAGTCGCAAGCGTCGGTAGTGCCTTCAAGCTGGAGTGTGGTTCCTGCAGCGGCCGAAGTGGAATGAAGCACCCATACGTGGAGATAGGCTGTGGCGGAGTTGCTGAAATCGAATGCCGGGGATGCCAGCACACCTGTTCCGCTCTCCTCTTCGGAATCCGCCGGTATACGGCACATGGCGAAACCGTTGTCGGCATCCTGCGACTTGCGTCCCTCGGGATTGTCGTTGAACATTGCCCATCCTGCAGCCCCCGAACGAGTAGAGATACTGTAGGTGTTATACGCCGGGCTACCAGCCTTAAACGAATCGGCGGCATCAAGCTTGACTGCCGGTCCAAGTGTCAAGTAAAGCAATGTGGGTTTGCCGGCACCGCCTGCAGTGACAGCCTTGATGCCACGGCGCACCAGTGTCTGTGCCGTATAGGTGGAAGAAATGAGCTTCTGAGTGTCCTTGATGTTTTTTTCAGTGTCCATCAGGTCGGTACCGAACAACGGAGCCATGAGCGTATAGGTCATTTCGCCGTCGGGTATTGGCAAGCCGTTCAGGCCGAACGGATCTGGAGCGTCCCACATTAGGATGGCTTTTCCGTCGGGATTTGCGCTATCGGTCTGGTCCCACTTGTAACGCAGATTCTTCACGGCACCTGGAATGTCAGTGCCTCCGAAAATCTCAATCGTTGCATCAAGGCCGCGGCCTGATTCATTGTAACCGACGACAGTCAGAGTGTTGTCGCCCTGCTTGAGTGTCACCTGACGCGACAGTTCCTGCCCGGGTGTGACATCCTGAATTGTTTCCTTAACCTCACCGTTGACCATGAGTTCCACTTTCGACAGGGCATCCAGAGCATTGCCGCGGATGGATGTGGCCGGAGCCTTGAATGTCAGCGTACACTGCAGGGCATTTCCTTCGGCATATGCGGTTTTCATATCTGCGGCAGGCGCGGGAGCGTCGGTCGGGATATACGGTTCAAGAGCGATATCGTCTATCTTCAGCTCGGCGCGCATATGCCCCGTTGGTGTGGAATGCTGGATGCCCAGATAGTAGTTCCCGGCCTCAGTAACATTCACAAGCCCCTCATAGGTATTGTAGCCCGGTGTGGAAGTCACATATTCACCTATGATATTCATGGCCTCACCCTTGGGCTCAGTTGCGAATCCTGCCGCAATCTCTTCATTGTAGACAGTGCTGTAGGTAGAAGCCTTGAATGACATCTTGTACACCCAGTCAGTTGTGAGGGCAATGGGGGGAGTAATGAGCCAGTCGGCGCAATCGAGATTTCCGTCGAAAGGAGCTCCATTCACGGCGTGGTCCTTGTCCCATTTCCAGTTATAGCCGTCGCCGTTGGCATCCTCTGTGGTGAACAGATCCATCGAAGCCTCGGTGTCGAAGCCCTCAAGATAAGGCACGTTCATGCATGTGCCGTGCAGAATCTTATTGGATTTTGCGGCCTTACCTGTTTTGGCTCCCACAGGTGTCACCTCATAGTGCCACATACCTATCTGTTCGGGGATTACCTCCGAGAATGTCAGCCCATTGTGCTGTTCGGCCACCACCTTGTTGTCGGGCAGGCGCACAATCTTGTAAGTGAGGTTTTCGGCGTTGAACCATCCGCCGTTTGCGCCTGTCTCGGGAGCTGTCCATGTCAGCGTGGCGTTCGCTCCGTCGAGAGCAAGGGTCAGATTGCCTACGGCACCGGGAACATCCTCGCCGGCAAAGGTATTGATGCGTACTCGCTCCGAAGCACCTCCGTCATTTACAATCAGCACCTCCACCTTGTGCGAACCTTCTGCTCCGAAAGTGAACTGATACTTGTAAGCCGCACCGGGAGCAACCGTTGCAGGAGCATCAGTGGCCGGTGAATGGTCCACAATCACCTGCACCTTCAGGTCGCCGCTCAGGGCCGATCCGTCGTTGGCTTTCGATGGAGCTGTGAATGTGAGGCTTGCATCAAGCGAACCGTCAGAGGCATAAGCCACTTTAGCATCGGCGGGAGCCGCAGGTGCAGCAGCGTTTGCCTTATGCGGTCCGTAAATGGCAACCACCTGGGTGGTTGCCTCGTAATTGCCGGCCAGTGTGGCGGTGGCGGTGGCGGGGTCAAGCTCATAAAGTGCCGTCACCACATCCTTCTTCAGGTCGGCATCCATATACGACCAATAGAATTTGCCGCTCTCCTCGTTGAAGAACATGCTCTGCGAATACTTGGGCGACAGACCGGTTGAACCCACCGGCGTCATTGTGGCATCCTTGATGTCGATGGTGTAGAGATTCGCGTCGTCGCACACGCCATACAGCACGCCTTTATCGTCAAATGCGATGGCATACGGGATATTGCTGCCTGCGAACTTGGCAACGTCGGTCGGCGCGCCGCTCATCATGTCGACGGTGCACAGACGGATCCCGGCGCCGTCGGCATTTACAAACACACCGTAAATCTTGTCGTCAGCATAATTGTAGGCCATTGAGACAGCATTATACTGCTGCCCGCTGAATGTCTTTTTCGCGACAAGCTCACCTGAATCGCAATCATAAAGACGATATGTGGCCTGAACCGAACCCCAGTAACTTACGGTATTGTAACCGCTCAACATGCCGTCGGCGTAAGCTGCGGTGGCCATCGTCTCGGTGGGCATAACTTTCGTAAACTTCACGGTTTCCGCGGGAGAGAACGAATAGATGCCCGCATTGCTGGTGTTCTTGTCCCAGGTGTCGCAATGCGCAAGCAGCCCATACAAAGTGGGCGCACCCGAAACAACAAACCCCGCCGCACCCATCACAATGGCAACGGCGGCACAAACGAGTTGTTTTCTCATTTGAATAAGGAATTTAGTGATAAAAATATGGAATATTAAACAGAATGTCTAAGCCGCATGGAAACACTTTATTGTTTGTAAAAATAATTATAAAAAGCCGTCGCATGTATACATTTACATTTTTTAACATCAAATTGCAGCATTAATTAAACTATTGCAAGTAAAACGACACGAAACGCCACCGGACAGGAGATGTGGGCGACAAAAAAAGTGCCCGCACGCCGATTGGCGATGCGGGCACCTGGATATAATAGATGTTATGACTTGCGTCGGAGAAACGATGGCCGGAGTGCGGCGAATTCGCGTGCGTTAATCCTCGTTGAGGTTTACGCGCTTGAATTCGGCAACAACCAGACCCTTCTGGCTCTCTTCAAGATATTTGCCGATGGTGAGGTTGCCATCCTTGATGAACTCCTGCTCCATGAGACAAGATTCCTTGAAGAACTTGTTCAGACGACCCTGAGCGATGTTCTGGATCATCTGCTCGGGCAGATTTGCAGCCTTTGCCTCAGCGGTTGTCTTGGCGATTTCGCGGGCTTTGTCAGCCTCTTCAGCTGTGAGCCAGCCCTTGGCGATGTTCGATTCGATGTGGGCTTCGCTGTCAACGAGGTTGGGGTTGATGCCTGCTTTCTTGAGAGCGGCCTCAACAGCCTTCTTCACCTGCTCTTCCTTTGTTTTCTCGATAGCCACGTTCAGCTCACCGTCGATGGTTGCCTGGGGCACGCTCTCGCGGTTAACTGCAACGGGGTTCATTGAAGCCACCTGCATGGCCACGTCGCGACCTACCTGGTAATCTACGCCCTCGAGGTTGAAACCTACGATAGTGGCGAGCTTGTTGCCGAGGTGGTTGTAGGATGTGGTGGAGGGAGCCTCGATCCATTCGTATGCGCCGAGCTCGGTCTTTTCGCCGGTCTTGCCGCCTTCCTCAACTACGAGGTCGGCAACGGTGCGGCCATCCACAGCCACAGCCTTGAGTTCATCAAGGCTCTTGCAGCGGTTTGCCACAGCGAGGTCGAGCAGTTTCTGAGTGAGTTCAACGAAACCGGCGTTTTTGGCAACGAAGTCGGTTTCGCACTGGAGTGACACGATTGCGGCGAAGTTGCCTTCATTCTTCGAAAGAACGCAACCTTCGGCTGCCACACGGTCCTCGCGCTTGGCAGCCACTGCCTGACCCTTCTTGCGAAGAATCTCGACAGCAGCCTCTATGTCGCCGTTAGTCTCGGCGAGAGCCTTTTTGCAATCCATCAAGCCTGCCGATGTGAGGTGGCGGAGCTTGGTGATTTCGGCCATTGTTACTGCCATAGTATTTTGTCTATGTTTTTTGTGTTAAAATTGATATCTGGAAAGAGAGGTGGCGCGCCGCCCGTGAAATGCGCGGCGCCCCCCTTGTGAGGGAGCCGGATTATTCGGCTGCTTCCTCGGCAGCCTCTTCAGCCTCGGGAGCCTCTTCGGCAGCGGCCTCCTCGTTCTCTGCGCGGCGCACGGGGCGACGGCGCTCGCGACGGGGAGCAGCTTCCTTGTCCTCTTCCTTGGCGTCAACCTTTTCAACCTTGCGTTCCTCCAGACCTTCTGCCATTGCGGAGCATACGGTGTCGAGGATAAGTTCGATCGATTTGGATGCGTCGTCGTTGCAGGGGATTACGAAATCGATGTTCGAGGGGTCGGAGTTGGTGTCGACCATGGCGAACACGGGGATACCCAGACGGTTGGCCTCAGCCACGGCGATGCGCTCTTTGAGCACGTCGACCACGAACAGAGCCGAGGGAAGACGGTTGAGGTCGGCAATCGAACCGAGAGTCTTCTCGAGTTTTGCGCGCTGACGCGAAATCTGGAGTTTCTCACGCTTCGAGAGGTTGTCGAATGTGCCATCCTTTGTCATCTTGTCGATGGAAGCCATCTTCTTGACGGCCTTGCGGATGGTGGGGAAGTTGGTAAGCATACCACCGGGCCAGCGCTCAATCACGTAAGGCATACCGATTGAAGCGGCCTTGTCGGCGGTTACTTGTTTGGCCTGTTTTTTAGTAGCGACAAAAAGAACCTTTTTGCCGGATTTTGCTATCGATTTGAGGGCAGCTGCAGCTTCTTCAACCTTGGCTGCTGTCTTGTAAAGGTCAAGAATGTGGATACCATTGCGCTCCATGAAGATGTAGGGAGCCATTGCGGGGTTCCATTTGCGTTTGAGGTGGCCGAAGTGGCAACCTGCTTCGAGGAGCTGGTCAAATGTAGGTGTTGACATTTTTGTAAAAAGAGTTGTTTACGTTCTTTTGGAATTACAACCCCGGGGTAGGGAACGCGGTCCATCCGCGGGATTTAGATACTAAACTCGGGAGAGCGAGGGAGACAGGAAAATATATTCCGTAAAAGATTGCTGACAATCCGGGAGCATCAACGCTTGGAGAACTGGAAGCGCTTGCGTGCTTTGGGACGACCGGGCTTTTTGCGTTCCACAACGCGGGGGTCACGGGTCATGAAGCCTTCTGCACGGAGAGCCTTCTTGTCATCGGGGTTGATTTTTACCAGAGCGCGGGCGATGGCCAGACGGAGGGCCTCGGCCTGACCTTTGTAACCGCCGCCGTCGAGGTTCACACGGATGTTGTATTTCTCGACAACGTCGAGGGTCTTGAGGGGCTGGGTTACGATGTACTGCAGAATCGACGAGGGGAAATACTTGTCGAGTGCGCGGTGGTTGATGGTGATTTCGCCGTTGCCTTCGGTAAGGATCACGCGGGCGATGGCTGCTTTACGACGGCCTACTGCATTTACTGTTTCCATAATTCAGGTTTTGGCGATTAATCAATGTTTTAAATCAAGCACTTTGAGGTTCTTATCCTGGAAAGGATGTTCCGGACCGTTGAACACATGCAGGTTCTTGATGAGCTTGCGGCCCAGACGGTTCTTGGGGAGCATACCCTTCACAACGCGGAGGTAGAGCGGGTGCATGCCGGGCTTGAGGTGCTTGTTGAACGATTTTTTCAGCAGGACTTCGGGGGTGAGCTCACGCTGACCGCCGGGGTAGCCTGTGTAGGTGAGATAAACGCGGTCAGTCCATTTCTTGCCGGTGAGAACCACTTTGTCGGCGTTGATGATGACCACATTGTCGCCGCACTCCACGAAAGGCGAATAACAGGGTTTGTTCTTGCCGCGGAGAATTTTTGCGACTTCAGAGCAGACGCGGCCGAGCACCAGGTCGGTGGCATCGATCAGCACCCACTCCTTGGGGCAATGCTGCGCATTGGGGGTGATGGTTTTGTAACTTAAAGTATCCACTTCTTAAAGTTTAATTATTAATTAATTACACAAGCCTAAACGCCACGCGGAGCCAGGCCAAAGGCTTCGCCGCGGCGCGCGGGCTTTTCCGTTTGGATAGAATCGGGACTGCAAAGGTAGTGATTTCAACACAATTATGCAACATCCCCTCCCCTTTCATCGCCAAAAATCTTATCGACACCTCCCCTGCCAGTGCGTGCCCGCACCTCACAACACACCGCCACAGACAGCAGGACCGCGCACTAAAATGTTAAACAATCTTAAACATTTATACATCAACCACTCCGCACCGTAATTTTATTAACTTTGCAATCAGACACTTCTGAAAATGCACCAGGCTATATAATAACCTCGATATCATTTTCCTGGCCCACACACGTTTCTGACAACCCGCATTGCTTAATCCGGCAATCATTTCAGAATCCATCATACCCCATTATTGTTATAATCCAATTTCAATATAATAATCCAATCACATTCACACATGAAAGAATTCTACCTTAAATTTATGGGTACAGCATGCATGACTCTCGCCATGGCAGGCGCGATGCATGCTGAGGTGCTGCAGCCGGCCGATGCTCTAAGCCGCGCCCTATCTCAAGCCACCGCACCCGCCAAAGCCCCGTCGCGTTCGGCAGCCGCCAACATGCAGCTCACAGGCACATTCAACGCCAACGATGGCCTGCCGGCCGCCTACATGTTCACCTCGGCTGAAACAGACGCCACAGGCAACCCCTCTGCCTTCGCACTCGTAGCAGCCGACGACATTGTATCCTCCATGCTCCTCGGCTATTCCGATTCGGCTCCGGCCATCAACGGACTCAACAGTATCCCACCGGCCCTACACCGGCTCATCCTCGATTATGCCTCGGAGATAGAAACGATGCGTGCAAACGGCATTAAAGCCACACCGGCACAGTCACGTGCCGAAGTCGACACCCGCGAGCCTGTGCAGCCTTTGGTGACAACACACTGGAACCAAAACGCGCCGTTCAACCTCCAGTGCCCCGTGGTAGATGAGACCTTCCAGTGCGTCACCGGATGTGTGGCCACAGCCATGGCTCAGGTGATGAACTACCACAAATGGCCCAAAACGGCTCACGGCTCCAACTCCTACACCCTCGACATCTATAATCCCTACACAGGCATTATCACTCCGGAAATTACCCTCTCGATGGATTTCAACGGACTTACATTCGACTGGGACAACATGCTCGACGACTACACTTACACCAAACTTCCGGAAGGCGGATACGAAGCCAATTTCTCACAGGCCCAGAGCGATGCCGTGTCAACGCTCATGAAAGCCTGCGGCTTTGCAACCAACTTGGACTACAGCCCATACGAGACATACGGATACGACATAAACGTGCTCCACGCCCTGCTCACCTATTTCGACTACGACAGAAGTGCGCATATAATCAGACGACAGTACACCCCGATTGCAGATTGGGAACAGCAAATTTATGACAACCTTACAGACTATGGTCCGGTGTATATGTCGGGCCAGTCGACAGGCGGCCATGCTTTCGTGATTGACGGCTACAGCTCCGACCGCTTCTTCCACGTGAACTGGGGCTGGGGAGGCGTATCCGACGGCTACTTCCGCCTGACGGCCATGGACCCCTCGCTGCAGGGCATCGGGGCCGCCACAACCACCGGCTATAACTACTATCAGTGGGCCATGCTCGGCATCCGTCCCAACACCGGAAGCCAGACCTATCCACCAGCCACACTCTGCATGCCCGCCGGCCTCCGGACATACAACACCGAAATCTCCGACGGGAAACTTGTGATCAACAGCACTATAGAAAATCATGAGCACTATCCTGTGAGCGGTCTCATGGCTCTCCGGCTCACGGGCTACACTGCCGATTACTCCGAGATGATTCCGGGCGAGTCCTTCGATTTCCCCGCCAACTATTCTCAGTATGGGCTGCAATTCCAGCTTCCCGCCATCAACGGCGACGGCATATATTTCGCCTATCTATACAATTCCGACCGCTCTCACGACATTGACAATTACCGCCTCGTCAGTACCCACGTCGCCACCAAGCCCTACATAGCCCTCCAAAATGAAAACGGCCAGTGGAGCATTCTGCGCGATTTCGGCCTCAGCAATGTCACCGCCGACATCGTGGACGAGCTCACAGACAAAACCCATTTCGTAGGGTTCCCCTCTAACGTAGGGCTCAAAGTCACAAACGGCGACACCAACGGCAATGAACTGCACGGCGATGCGATGCTCTATATTGTTGATAAAGAAAACAACTACATAGCCACACTCTCATGGCAAAATATGGCCATGACACCGGGCGAAAGCAACGACTACAAGTTCTACGGCTTTTTCATCAACGATGAAGGGAGCTATGTTCCGGCAGGTGAATACACCCTCTGCGCTCAGGTGTCCGACGCAAACATGATCTACGACCTCAGCCCAATCACCATCCTCGACCCGGATGCTGTAGAAACTGAAATCAGCGTGGAGCACGTGGGTCTCACCGAGCCGTCCGCTCCCGTCGACCTCTCCGAGCTGCGTGTTGAGGCCACTGTGTCGTGCTCCAAAGGCGCACGCAGCTTCAATGAACTCGCTTTGGGATTCTATGTCGACTCCAAATTCATCGGACGCAACCGTGGTTACCGCACTTATCTTAAAGGAGGACAATCGGCCCTGGTCACCGCATATGTCGATGTCAGCCACCAGGTTCCCGAAGGTTCCACTCTGCGTGTATGCCCGATTGAAGTAATCGGGAACAACGAATTCCTGCCACTCGACCCCGCCAAATACTGGGAATACACCAACACCCAGAGCGGCATCGAATCGACAATAGGCGATGAGGCCCGGACCATTACAGTTTCTTACAACGCCACGGACGCAACTCTCAGCGTAACATCGATGGCATGCATCTCGTCGGTTGAGATCTTCAACACCTCCGGCACAAGGGTGCTTTACGAAAACGTCGCCTCCGACCAGCTGCTCTCCACTTCCGTATCACTCGATACCATGCCTCGCGGAGCCTACATCGTGAAAGCCACAGCTAACGACGGCCAGACTGCCACCTGCAAGCTGCTCCGCTAACCCCTCCCACACTTAACAGCGCCAATCTGCTCTCTCCGGCGCAAATCCGCGCTTAAATCCGCAATGTCGATAAACAGCGCCCCGGAAATCCGCGTTTGGATTTCCGGGGCTCTTTGTTTCTTATCAGTAGTTATCAGAGTTTATCAGAGTTTATCCGAATTTATCAGAGCTATAAGCATCCGCCCTGTATCATCTGCGGCGGCGCACCGAGCGCACGGCGTTCGACGATGAGGACTTCGGAGCCTTGGCCTTGCGAACCTTGGTTTTCTTGGTGGCCTTCGGCTTCTTGGCATCCTTCTTCTCGGAGGCGCGTGTGGCGGAACCGCGGCGCGAGCGCACCGAGCGGCTGCTTACAGCCTCCTCTTCGCCGTTTCCGTCACGACTGGCTATCTCCTCACCCTCGGCCTTTGCTGCAGCTTCGGCTTCGGCAGCCTCGCGGGCCTCGCGGGCGGCGATTACCTCCTCGCGCGAAGGCACCCACAGGTTCTTGTCGAATGTGTCAAGGCGATTCTGGATGCTGTCCTGGGCGCGTTTGCGGTCGTCGGGATCAGGAAACATCTGCATCATCGACTTGTTAGTGAGGTTGCGGGTCTTGTATATGTCGCCGTCATACATCGCAAGGGTGAAGAAATCATCGTAAGTGTACTTGGGCAGGTTGTTGTCATCGTCAATGAAGATGTACTGCTGGGCAAGATAGGGGCGCAGCGCATCGAGCTTGACCCAGAACATGGGGTAACGCACGGCGTCGGTGCCGAAATCATCACTGCGGTGCAGCACCGGGCAGATCGCTTCGACTATGCGCTTGGTCTTGTTGCTGCGCGAATCGAATTCCCAACGCTCCAGGATGTAGTAGGAACGCACCTCATTCGAAGGCACATCCGACTCCTCGATGGTGAAGCGGGGATTCTTCTCTGTGGAACCCTTGGCATCGGTGTAGAGCACATGGAAACGGTCGAGCATGTCGCGCACCTTGAGCCGGTACTGGTCGGTGAAAATCTCCTTTCCGTCCAGATATTCGTATGCGGCGATGCTGTTGTCGGCAAGCAGGCGCATGATGATGCGGAACAGATTCTCCTGCCCGTCGACCACATCTTCAGGATAATAAAGCGCAGCATTCTTGGGGTTGTCCACCTCGAGGTCGCGGTAAATCACTCGCATCCACATCAGGTCGGCGCCATTGTTGTCCGACTGCTCGTAGAATTTCTGCATGCGGTCTGTCACGCCGGGAGCGGCGGCCGCATCGCCACGGCGCGAACGGTCGGAGTCGGAACGGCGGCGAACCACCGACGACGAGGACGACGACCCGCCGGCATCGGTCTGTGCCACTGCATCGGCAGCCCCGGCAAGGGCAACCAGTGCGATAAGATATTTTGAAATCAACTTCATTTCTGAAAGGTGAAAAACATTAACTATATTATTTGCCTCAGGGACGAGACTACTCTCCTCTGGCACATCAGCCCACAATCACCTCAATCGGGGCGAGATCGCGGGTTATGCCGTCGGGGCCCACAGCCTTCACGCGCGAAATGTAAAAGCGCTTGCCGCGGCTCAGACGCCGGAACGAATCCTTCTGACGCTGCGAGAACTGGGCACCGTTGCTCACTTCAGGGATGGCGTTGCCCATCGAATCGAAGAACACGGTCTCGAAGCTCAGAACCTTGAAGGCTATGTTGAGCAGGTCATCGTCGATGGCCGCCTCGATGCCCGGAGCAGCGAGCAGCAGCGATTTCGACAGCCCACGGCCGCCGCCTTTGTAGTGCGAAGTGTTGCCCTGAGCATCCTTGAACGCTATGTAAGGCGTGGGGTCGGGGAGCTTGCGCACACGGAATTTTGTCTGCGCCATGCTCATGGGACGTCCGTCCATCTCGGCCGACACACTCACCACGGCCTCATCGCCCACTTTCTGGGGATGTGCCACCCAGTGGTCGCCGCTGCGGGTCAGCGTGCCGTTGGTCATGGTGGCCGACACTTTCCCCGTGGGAACTCCCGGAACGGAAATCGATATGGGATTGTCAATGCCGGCATAGAGCACATTCATCATCGTAGCCGACACTGTGGCGGTAGGCTCGATAACGGTGTAGGACGACTGGAAGGGATGGCGTGTCACCGAGCCGTCGCCGTGAGGCACCTCAAGGTAACCGCTGTAGTCGAACGAGCCGGTGCTTCCGGGATTGAATTCATACAGGCCGCGGTCGTTGGCGAGCTTGGCTCCATTGATGTACACCTCCGGACGCGCCGTGGTGTCCACAGCCGCCAGCACAATGTTGGCCGAATATTTCCCGCCGCGCATCACGAACCGACTCTGCGGAATCACAAATGCGTTGAGTTCGTTCACACGCACATCGCCGGCATCGACATTGGCCAGCAGATTCTGCAGAGCCTCGCCCTCGGCGAACTTCACGTCGTTCTGCAGCTTGGTGAGCAGCGTCACTGCGGCCACCACAGGCTGGTTGTCGAACTTCGACTCCTCCCAGCTCTGCTTTCCCAAGGTGCCTTTGCGGAGCACCGGAGCGGTGGAAAGGGTCTTTTCAAGCGACACACGTTTCACGGTGTCGGTTACGAGCGATGTTATATATGTGCGGTAAGCGTCGAGGTCGCGGCGCAGGGCCGCACCACGGCTTTTGGTGCCGGCGAGCATCACCACCGATGCGGCCTCAAGATTGTCGCGGTTCTGGATGTTGTCCACATCGGCATCCGATCCGTCGGCCTCGATAACGATAAGGCGTTTGAGCGAGTCGATGCGATGGTATATGCCGTCGGTGACACGGCGCACTTCAGTGGCCTTGTCGTACCAGCGGCGCCCCTTGTCGGGATTCTGGGCGGCGAAGGCCTCGAGCGAGGCGAGGATACCGGCATTTCGCTCCTCCACGTTGGTGTTGGTGCGCTTCAGCCCCTCCTCCACCTGAGTGAAGCCATTGAGCACGTCGCTCGACACGTTAAGGGCAAGCATGGCGGTGAGGACGATATACATGAGGTTTATCATCTTCTGTCGCGGTGAAAGCCTTGTGTTGTTGCTACCCATGTGATAACTTTAGGATGGTTGGGTGGTTGTTTGACTTGCGGGTGTTGCGGGAGGCACTGGCATCCCTTCGGGCTGCATGCCTCCCATGGGGCGGTACATGTTGATGGTCATAGCTGTGATCATCTTCTCGTACACCGAATTAAGCTGCTGCATGTAGCGGGCCATCTTCTCGGTCTCCTCGCAGTAGCGTGCGCTCTGGGTCGATGATTTCACCCACATGTCGCGGATATCCTTCAGGCCTGTGTTCACGCGGTCGATGGCGTCGAGCTGCGACGACACGCCCTTGAGCTGGATTTCATAGATGGTGTTCAGGCCACTGATGTTGCGGTTGAGCGCCTGCATCTGCTCCACATAGCCGGTGGAACTTGCCGTAATCTGCTGGGAATTGTCGGTGATGGCCTTATAGCTCTGCAGAAGCACGTCGCTCACTTCGTTTAGCGAGGCGGTGGTGGCCTGCAGGCGGCGCAGTTCGTTGGTCATATCCGTAATCTGCGCGAGATACAGGCGTGTAGCATCGCTTACCGTATCCATTATCTCGCCGGGCGATGCGTTCTGCGACAGCACCGGTGCCTGGATATTGGCAGGAGCCTGCACTTCGCCACCCATCACCACGCCTGTACCCGAAGCGAAATCGGGACGGTCGTCGGGATTCTCGGTGTCGAACACCGGAAACACGTTTTCCCATTTATATTCGCGCGGCGGACGGTCGAATGCGGTCAGCATGAACATGAACACCTCGGTACCCATACCGAGCGAGAGCAGGAAGTTGCCGCCCGGAAGGTGCAGAATCTTGAAGAGCGCGCCCCAAATCACAATGGCCGCGCCTATGGAGTAGGCGAAGTTGAAGAAGCGCTGGCCTTTTTCGGAGGAGATAAAGGCGGATATGCCGCTTTTATATGTTTTTATCTTTCCCATCTGGCAAAGTCTGTGAATGGTTATCTTTGTTTATAGCGGAATACGCGGTACCGGCCCCGAGCAGGGCGACAGCCTCACGGTTCATTTCTTGGTCTTGAGCTGCTGGCCGCGGGCGAAGCCTATCTGCGAACGCACGCAGCGGAAGCCGATGTAGGAACGCTGTTCGTTCTGGAACTCCCACATGCGTATATCGGAACGGATGTTGTGGGCGACATCTTTCCACGATCCGCCGCGCACAATCTTACGTTTCATCTTGTAGGGGTCCTCCTGCGCCGCATCGTAGCGGTACTCGGGATTGAGGTCGTTGGTGAGTTTCGACACACCCTCGGTGAATGCCGTCGAGGTCCATTCGCTCACATTTCCGGCCATGTCGTAAAGGCCGAAATCGTTGGGGGCATACGTTCCCACTCGCGAAGTGATGAGGTGGCCGTCCTTCACGTAATTGCCGTCGTTAGGCTTGAAGTTGGCATAGAAGCAGCCTTTGTCCTCGCTTATGGGGAGGTCGCCTTCCCACGGATACATGTTTTCGTTCTCACCGGCACGTGCGGCGAATTCCCATTCGGCCTCGGTGGGCAGACGGTACGGCTCGATGTAGACGCCCTCCTTGCCGAGCGAACGTTTCAGGAAGTCGGTGCGCCAGTTGCAGAACGCATTGGCCTGCTCCCAGCTCACACCTACCACAGGATACTCGCTGTAGCCGCCGTGGCTGAAGTACATGCGCACATACGGCTCGTTGTAGGCGTTCTCGAAGTCGTTCACCCACGCGGTGGTGTCGGGATAGACATTCACTATGTAGGTGTTGAGGAAATCGTAGTCCCCGGTGAGACCGCGCGAGATGGTCTGACGCACAATCTCGCCCTCATCGTTGATCCACGCCGTATCCTTCGAGATCATCGGGATATCGGTGGGCGCGGGCCGGTCGGTGTTGTATTCGCGCTTGCGCGGATCAAGGCGGTGTTTGCGTTTCACGGCCTCGGTCTGGTTGTACACCTCGTAGCGGTAGTTGAGCTGCTCGGGATCAAGCTCACGTGCACCTGTGATGGGGTTGGTGCGGTAAAGGCTCTCGATGGCACGCGCGGCATCCTCGTCGGGGTTACGCCAGGGGATGGGCTTGTTCCAGTTGAGATGAGGCGTGACAGGATTGCCCTCCTTGTCCTCCTCGATCTTGAACTCCTCGTTGCCGCCATAGGCGGGATCAGCCAGACGCTCGCGGATGATGGAATCGCGCACCCAGAACACGAACTGCTTGTATTTTGAGTTGGTCACTTCGGTCTCGTCCATCCAGAAAGCATCCACCGACATCCCTTTGGGGTCGGCGGCCATGTTCCATGCGCTGTCGGCCTTTGCCGGACCCATCTCCATGGAGCCGCGGCTCACAAGCACCATGCCGTAAGGGGTCGGCTCGGCCCACGCTGTGCCGCCTACCCCGGTGACTTCCCCCCCGGTGGCGCTGCGGCGCCCGGAAGCGCACGACACTGCCGTGAGGGCTATGGCCATCGGCAACAGATATAACGAAATGTTCTTTTTCATTTGCATGTGGTGAGTTTTCTTCTGAATTACTTGATTTTAAAGCGCTGATGCAGCCCGGTATCGACGGGGGTCACATTATGCGGATGCTCTTGTGCCGGTGACGGTTCTTGTCGCCGAGGTCGAGTTTGAGGCTGTAGCCGGCAAACACCTCGTGGCTTCCGCTGGAGGCCTTTGAGATGGCCGAGGTGGGATAATCGTAGCTGTACCCGAGAAAGAAGCCCTTGAACTCGGCCGATAGCGTGATGTACACGGCATCTTTCCACCGGTAGCCCACGCCTCCTGTGAGGAATTTGTTGTAACGGCAACGCGCCGTGGCCTCCCAGGTGGTGAAGTCGAAATCGGTCTTCACAAGCACTGACGGCATCACTTCAAATAACGTGTTTTTCACACGAATATTGCTGCCTGCCATAAAATAAAGCGTGCGCCCCAGATTGAATTCATAGTTTTTCTCATTGGAGTTTTCGCCGCTTTCGGCATTGAGTTTCACCGAGGGAGAATTGAGGTGAGTGGCCGACAGGCCGGCCCAGAACCATTTGTGGGTGTAGAACAGACCCAGACCCATGTCGAAGGCGTTGCCTCGTATGTCCTGCTGGGGAATGGCCTCGTCGGTGCTCTGATGATAATCGTCGTCATCGGGTATGTAGACCTCCGAGCCCTTGAATGTCTGGTCGAAGAATCCCACCTGCAACCCGATGGAGAGCGTGCCCTTGAAAAGCTTCTGCTTGTAGGCCACCTGTGCGCCTATATTCATGTTCTTGAACAGGCCCATGCTCTCCTGCTGCATCACAAGGCCCACGCCGAAGCGCTTGTTGAAAAGCTTGAAAGGCATGTCGGCCAGCGCGAGAAACGTGCGCGGGGCGTTGTCGATGCCCACCCACTGCATGCGCATGCCGCCGCGGATTTTCAGCAGGTCGGTGGTGCCGATGGCTGCCGTGTTGTAATAGGCCGGCACTTCGAAATACTGCGAGAACTGCGCATCGGTCTGTGCCTTTGCCTGCAGTGCCACGATCATCACAAGCACAGGGAGCACCCTGCGCGCCAGCTGTCCGATCTGATGTGTTATCTGTATGTTCATCAATCCGGTTTACTCAAAATAGAACGAAAGCACCACCATCTGCGATGTGGCTCTCTTCAACGAATTCGACACGCCGGCACGCAAGGGGTCGTCCACCAGGTCCGGACGGTCGTGATTGATAATGTCGCCCATTCCGAAACAGAATTTCAGCTCGGGGATAAGTTTGAAATAAGGGAGGTAGAGGTCGCAGCCGAAGCCTACAGACAGCATGAAATCCGACGATTTGAGCTGCAGAAAGTCGGTTTTCTTCTTCATCACGTCCACCGCCGGAATCACACCTGCCACCACGTAGGGGCGGATGTTGCGCAGACGCATGGCGGCAAACTTTATGTCGACAGGGAGCACCAGGTAGGCCGATTTTATGTCCTGCCTTTCCTCCTGACCTGTGGTTGTATCGGCAAAACGTATCTGACGGTTGCCGAACCACATGCCGGGGGTGACGCGGATGCTGAAATAATCGTTCAGGCGCAGCGCGAACAGACCGTTAACACAAAATCCGGGCGAGAACGAAGGCTGCTCCATGAACCATGTGCGCCCGTCGTCGGTGACGAAACCGTTGTGATGAAACGAGATATCGAACGTGTTGAGCCCGACAGAGAACCCGAGATGCCAGCGGCGGTTGTCGCTGTACGGGCGGTTTAACAGTTTATCGTTCAACCGGTCGGCACGCGCCGTCAGGGCGCCGAGCACCGACACGACAGCCACCGCAGCCAAAAGAAACGCGCGGCAACCGAACGATATATGCTGAATTTTTAGCTTCATCTGTAAATGATTGTTGATTAAGTAACGAAAGGGTGCGGCTTTTATTGCCCCTTTTGCCCGGCAGGATACAGAAAACGCAAAAATATGTTAAATCGCGCATACTCGTCCGCAAGTAACGCCACTTGATTGTTATAAGTTTGTAACATCTTGCAAAAACAATCGGGTCCGGTCCTCTCCCCGGCCACCCGCCGTTCTTAAGGGATAAAAAAACTCTAACCTGCGCCGCAAGGCGATTAACACAGATTCGACAATGACACAGAGGGACTCCGAAAACAAGACCACGCCCAATGGCTGCCATGCCACATTGGCGCATTCCACCGAGCCGTCGGCCAAATCACTGGGCCGCGCCGTAGCGCTGTGCATAGTGCTCATCGGCGCACTGGTGGTGGCCATAGGTTTTTCGGCCTGCACCGACGACAACGACGGCCCCGGATCCGACTGGTACATAAGCGGAGTGTGGCAGAACAACTCCTACCCTGACGAGGAGATGGTGTTCTATTCCGGCGGCACAGGCTACTGGCAATCGATAAGCACCGGCGACTATCTCGATTTCGATTACTACTGCTTCGGCAACTGGATATATTTCACCTTCTATCCTGCCGGAGCACCGAGCTACGACCTCGACTGCACCATCGACATGATCAACGGCGGCAGAATGAACATCACATGGCCGCCCGGCTCGATGTACGGACCGGTGACCATCTGGTACACCCGCGTGGACTGACGCAGCCCCCCTCTTAAGCAATCTTAACGGCCTCCATGACACCGGAGGCCGTGTTTTTTTGTACCTTTGCAGCCGAAAGAACACTCCGAGTGCTTGAACACCTCGTAAAAAACAAGATCACATGTCGAACACAACTCTACCCTCGCGCGCGCCGCTCACCATAGTATATATGCTGCTGTCGGTACTGTTTGTAGCGTGCCTCATCGTCTCAAACCTCATCGAGATAAAAACCGTGGACCTCGGCTGGTTCACCATCACCGCCGGTGTCACGGTGTTTCCCATATCATACATCATCAACGACTGCGTGGTGGAAGTCTACGGCTTCCGCAAGGCCCGGCTCATGATCTGGCTCGGCTTCGCCATGAGCCTTTTCGTGGCCATCATGCTCAACGTGGCCATAGCACTCCCCGGAGGCGCCGACTGGCATGAACAGGATGCCATGAAAGCCATCTACGGCAGCGTGCCGCGCATCATGGCGGCCAGTTTCACCGCCTTCATATGCGGGTCTATGGTCAACGCCTATGTCATGAGCCGCATGAAGGCCAGAGCGGCAGCCGCCGGCGATGCTGCATCAGGCTTCCCGCTGCGTGCCATAGCAAGTACCCTGTTCGGCGAGGGGATGGATTCGGTGATGTTTTTCCCCATAGCATTCGGCGGCGTGCTCCCATGGGACACCATCGTGTCGCTCATAGCCACCCAGACGCTCCTTAAAACCATCTACGAAATCCTCATCCTGCCTGTAACAGTGAAGGTTGTGCGCCGACTGAAGAAAGCCGAGGGAATCGATACGGTGGACAACGGAGTGGACTACCGCTGGTGGCGTGTGGCCGATATCTGAACACATTCCGTCAACGCATGAATTCGAGGACTGTTCCCCTTTAAATCGTTTATTTCAAAAAAATTAGCGATTTTTCTTGCGAAATAGCATGAGTTTCAAAAAAAAGTGCGATATTTGCAGTTGCAAAATTTGCCATAACCCGCAATTCTGCAACTACACGGCTGACATTCAGCCAAATCACTGCTACTAATCAATTAAATATCACTAAAAGCATAATCCCCAAAACTATGACTAAAGCAGAAATAGTAAACGAGATTTCAAAGACCACCGGCATCGAAAAGGCCGCAGTTCTCGAAACCATCGAAAAATTCATGGAAGTTGTGAAGGACTCTCTTTCGCACAATGAACCTGTTTATCTCCGCGGATTCGGAAGCTTCATCATCAAGACCCGCTCGCAGAAAACTGCACGCAACATCTCCAAGAACACCACAATCATCATTCCCGAGCACAAAATCCCCGCTTTCAAGCCGGCTAAAGTGTTCATGGAAGACGTGAAATAAATAAATCCCAACCAAACAATTATTCCCCTTACTAATATTTAACCGATATGCCAAGCGGAAAGAAAAGAAAAGGCCACAAGATGGCTACCCACAAGCGTAAAAAACGCCTTCGCAAGAACCGTCACAAGAAGAAATAAGGCAGGCCTTTAATCATTCGCGGATGCCGTGGCGGCACCCCTGAGGAAGGGGATGCCGAACGGAACCGGCGAAACGACCTTCCGAAATTTTTGAAACAAACTTTCATGTGGCCACGCCAAGACGCACGGGCTCCATAAAAGTTTGTTTCACTTTTTGCTGACCGCCCCATTTCATCCTCACCTCCCCCTCCGAACACTCAAACAACCCAACCAATACCCGTTAATGAAAAGCGAACTGATCGTCGATGTGCAGCCCAAGGAGGTCTCCATAGCCCTGCTTGAGGATGGTCGTCTGGTGTCTCTCCAGAAAGAGAGCCGCGACATTGCCTACGCCGTGGGCGATATATACGTCGCCAAGGTCAAGAAGCTCATGCCCGGGCTTAACGCGGCCTTTGTCAACGTAGGCTACGAGAAAGACGCTTTCCTTCATTACCTGGATCTTGGTCCGCATTTTTCTTCTTACTCGGAATTCACAAAGCAGGTGTTTGGCGAGCAGCCTGCCGACGCAACACCCGACAACAACAGCAAAAAAGGCGCCAATCCACCCAAACGTCCCGGCGGCAAACTGCCCGACATTTCGCGCATGAAACTGCTGCCCGACATCGACAAGCACGGCACCATCACCGACCAGCTCACAGCCGGCCGCGAGCTTATGGTGCAGATTGTGAAAGAACCCATTTCGTCGAAAGGGCCGCGCCTCACCACCGAGATAGCCTTCACAGGCCGATACATGGTGCTCATCCCGTTCAGCGACAAGATCTCGATTTCCCAGAAAATCAAGACAACAGCCGAAAAGCTGCGCCTGCGCCATCTGGTGGAGAGCATCAAGCCGAAAAACTTCGGTGTGATCATCCGCACCTCGGCCGAAGGTAAATCAGTGGCTGAACTTAACCACGAGCTGCAGACTCTGCTGCAATCGTGGAACGACACTGTGGCCAAAGCCCGCACCGCACCCGTGCCCTCGCTCATCTTCGAAGAGGAAAGCCGCATTGTGGGCGTGCTCCGCGACGTGTTCTCCACTACGTTCGAGGACATCTACGTCAACGACCCCGGCATAATGGCCCAGATAAAGAAATATGTCAGCCTGATCGCACCCGAAAAAGCCGATATCGTAAAGCTCTACAACAGCAATGAGCCGATTTTCGACCACTTCAACATCACCCGCCAGATAAAATCGTCGTTCGGCAAGACAGTATCGTTCAAATCGGGCGCCTATATCATCATCGAGCATACGGAAGCCCTGCACGTCATCGACGTCAATTCAGGCAACCGAACCAAAGCCGGCAACGACCAGGAAACCAACGCCCTGGATGTAAACATCCGTGCAGCCGACGAGATTGCACGCCAGCTGCGTCTGCGCGACATGGGCGGCATCATTGTGGTCGACTTCATAGACATGAACAAAGCCGAGCACCGGCAGGCACTGTACGAGCATATGCGTCAGGTGATGGCCAACGACCGCGCACGGCACAACATCCTGCCCCTGAGCAAATTCGGACTGATGCAGATCACCCGGCAGCGCGTGCGTCCGGCTCTCGACATAGTCACCACCGAGACCTGTCCATCCTGCTTCGGCAAAGGCGAGGTGCAGCCGTCACTGCTGTTCACCGACACATTGAGAGAAAAAATCTCCTACCTTGTCAATGAGCTGAAAGAAAAAGACTTCATCGTCTACGTACATCCATTCGTCGATGCTTACCTGAAAAAAGGCCTGATTTCGCTCTACCGCCGCTGGCGGCTGGACATGGGCGGAAAGTTCAAGATCATGCCTGACGAATCTCTCGCCTACCTGCAATACAAGGTCCTTGACCGCAACCGCACGGAAATAGACCTCAAAGAAGAAAAAGACCTCGACAAAACGTCGTCGGTCAAAGCCAAGACCAAAACCAAGAACCGGGGTAACAATGAAGCGTAAAGCCAAAGCCCCAACAGCCCTCCAGCCTTATTCCGGCGGAGACTGAAACACAATAAAGAAAAGCAGCGTGCCACGAATCATTCTCCGGCACGCTGCTTTTTTTGCGTCAAGCTGAAATGGCTACGCCATTCAGAACTCCCAGCTCACGTCACTGCGGAGTTCGCGCACAGGATTGCCACCATAGACCGCCGACGGCTTGTGCAACGAAGAAACTACCATGGTCCCCGCGGCTATCACCGAGCCTTCCGGAATCGAAACACCTTTAAGCACCGTGCATTTGCATCCCATCCACACACGCGGGCCTATCACCACCGGACGCGGCGGATTCACCCACCTGCCAGCGGAATCCAGGATGCGGTGAAAATCAGTGTCCATTATCTGGATGTCCCATGAGAACAGTGAATCGTCTCCGATGGTGACACTGTCGTTGGCGATGATGCGGCTGAGTCCTACAAAACAGCAGCGTTCTCCGAAAGTCAGTCGGCCGCCAGCCACAATTCTACATCCCGCACACAACCGGCATTTACCCTGAAACTCAACATGCCCCGTAACATCCCACACGGAACGCTCGTAACGGAAATCGACAATGGAATTAGGATGAAAACCGATACGCACCTTACCGAAACCCATACCGGCCGGCACAGTCACCGAGCCGCCAAGACATTTCAGAGACGTGCGCCGCGAAATCAGCACCGGCATGCGCCATCCGGCCTTCCATCCAAAATAGCGGAGATTGAACCGCAAAGTCTTTACTATCCCTATCTCCCGAAGATCTTTTACAAAATTACCCATAAGCAGTGATATTGCAGCCCCGACAGTCGGGACCGACACAAAGTTAACTCAAAATGGGCGGCCGCCACCAACGACAGCACCGGAATTTCATGTTTTGGCGAAAATCTATGCAAAAAAACTAAACCTTATTAATATCCCCGTCCGTCTTAAACCGCCACCTCCTGCTGCATGTTTGATATAATGAAACAGACAATTCACTATTCATTAATCAAAACACACAAAAATAAATAATATGGAATCTATAATCAACACCCGCATCCCTGAATTCAAGGTACAGGCATACCACAACGGCGAGTTCAAGACAATCACAGACAAGGATGTGCTCGGCAAATGGGCAATCTTTTTCTTCTATCCTGCCGACTTCACATTCGTATGCCCAACCGAACTTGAGGATATGGCTGAAAAATATGAACAATTCAAGAAACTCGGCGTGGAGGTCTACTCCGTGAGCACCGACTCCCACTTCGTCCACAAGGCATGGCACGACACCTCGGACAGCATCAAGAAGATACAGTACCCCATGCTGGCCGACCCCACAGGCGTGCTTACCCGTGCATTCGGCGTTATGATTGAGAATGACGGAATGGCCTACCGCGGCACATTCGTCGCCAATCCCGAAGGGATGATCAAGCTTGTGGAAATCCAGGACAACAGCATCGGCCGTAACGCCGAGGAACTGCTGAGAAGAGTGGAAGCCGCACAGTTCGTGGCCACCCACGACGGCGAGGTATGCCCGGCCAAATGGAAACAGGGTCAGGCAACCCTCAAGCCGAGTATCGACCTCGTCGGAAAAATCTGACCGGCACCATCCGGCCAGGCCATTCCGCCTGAGAAAGGATGAATCAAGAAGCCGGTGTGCCAGATGTCCGCATTATGGCACACCGTTTTTATTAAAATCGGACAACATAATTACCACAACAATGCTTGACAAAGATATTATAAACCAGATAAGAAGCATCTTCGCCACTCTGGGTTCAGACATAGCGTTCCGTCTCTATTCCGATGCCGGCACTCCCGGAGTTGCCGAAATGAAAAGTTTCCTGCAGGATGTGGCCTCCTCGTCGCCGCACCTGTCGGTGGAGAACGCCGAGAGAAAGGTGTCCGCGCCCACGTTCGAAATAATCCATGCCGGAGAGCCTACGGGCATAAGATTCTGCGGCATCCCCTCCGGACACGAATTCTCAACCCTCCTGCTTGCCGTGCTGAATGCCGACGGTCAAGGGAAAAACCTTCCGGATGCCGCGCTGACAGCGCGCATCAAGGCACTGCGAGGCCCCATCAGCCTGCGCACATTCGTGTCGCTGACATGCACCAACTGCCCCGATGTGGCTCAGGCGCTCAACCTCGTTGCCCTGCTGAATCCGGAAGTTGAAAACACCGTCACCGACGGTGCTGTGGTTCCCGCAGTAGTCGAGGGGCTGAACATCCAGTCGGTCCCTACCGTATATGCCGGCGACGCCGTGCTCAGTGTGGGACGCACATCGCTGGGCGAACTCATTGAAAAACTGGAAACACTCTATGGACGCGATGAGGCATTCTCCGCCGAACCCGTAGTGCGGGAATACGATGTAGTGGTGCTCGGAGGCGGCCCCGCCGGGTCAACGGCCGCCATCTACTCGGCACGAAAAGGATTCAACACCGCATTGGTGGCTAAGGCCATCGGCGGCCAGGTGCTGGAGACAATGGCCATTGAAAACCTCACATCAGTTCCCAAAACCACAGGCCCACAGCTTGCTGCAGATTTCAAGAAACACCTTGAGAGCTACCCTATTGATGTTTTTGAGAACCGCATCATTGAATCGGCCGATATAACCGGCCCTGAGAAAACCGTTGTATGCGCCAACGAAACGTTCAAGGCCAAAGCCGTCATCATCGCCACGGGTGCAGGATGGCGCCGACTGGCGGTGCCCGGCGAAAGTGAGCACGTGGGCCACGGCGTGGCGTTCTGCACTCACTGCGACGGCCCGTTCTACGCCGGTCAGCGTGTAGCCGTTGTCGGAGGCGGAAACTCCGGCATCGAGGCTGCCATCGATCTGGCCGGAATGTGCCCCCACGTAGATGTGTTTGAATTCACCGATTCGCTCAAGGCCGACGTGGTACTTCAGAAGAAAGTGAAATCGCTTGACAATGTTGACATACACCTCTCCACACAGGTTCTTGAAATCCTTGGCAACGGCACGGGCGTTTCCGGCATCAAGGTCAGGAACCTCGCCACAGGAGAGGATTCGGTCTACGAAGTGTCGGGCGTGTTCATCCAGATAGGACTGCACCCCAACAGCGCTCCGTTCAAGGATTCTCTGCCGCTGACCAAAGGTGGCGAAATCGTGGTTGACGAACGGTGCCGCACCTCGGTGAAAGGCGTCTATGCCGCAGGCGATGTCACCAACGTTCCCTACAAGCAGGTGGTGGTGGCCATAGGCGAAGGCGCCAAAGCCGCACTTTCGCAGTCGGAGGACTACATGCGTGGCAACCTATAACCTCCATTTATATTTCTCCTCAGGCGGCGCACCGGTGCAATCCATCCCGGTGCGCCGCCCTGGCTTTTTGAAAACACAACCTTTAGCCCATTCAATATTTTTGCGTATTTTTGCATAAGTAAGTAGTCAAAATTATTTTATATCACTGACGTGAGCATTTTCGAGGGATTTTCGCTCGATGAAGAAGGAATGTAGCGAGCTACACGACTGATGAAGAGAACGAAAAGCGCCGAAAAGACTCCGGCGGGGATATAAAGCTTTTAAAATATTCATAGGCGTAATAATTTTGAATACTTACGTAACCTAAATCATACAAAGGGCACGACAGTTCCACCACATGAATTTTAATGTTCGGCGGATAGGCGCATCGCCCTCTTGCATCGTATTTAACAACAGAAACACGAACTCCGTTACAAACGGACATATCCACAACCGGAAACTGACACATGCTACCGATTCTTAAATTCAACTGCTACTTCAAGCCCGTGATATGGGGAGGCGAACGAATCGCCCGATTCAAAGGAATTCCGTCGCAAGGCGACAACATCGGGGAATCCTGGGAACTCTCCCCCATGCCCGGCCATGAATCCGTGGTGGAGGACGGTCCTTTCAAAGGCGCCACACTTCCCGAACTGGTCAAAACGCATGGCAACGAACTGATGGGCGAAAACCTCATCCGCCGTTTCGGCCATAACTTCCCGCTCCTGATCAAATTCATCGACTCAAACACCGACCTCTCCATTCAGGTGCATCCCGACGACGCACTTGCCGCAGTCCGCCACAACTCACTCGGGAAAACCGAGATGTGGTACTCCGTGCTCCCGGCCGAAGGGGCATATCTCTATGCCGGTTTCTCGCAGGAGATGTCGCCTGAGAAATTCCGCCGCATGGTGGCCGACAGCACCATTGTGGAGGCCCTGCGGAAATACTACACCAAGCCCGGCGACGTATTCTTCCTCCCGGCAGGACGCGTCCACGCCATCGGCGCAGGCAATTTCGTACTGGAGATCCAGGAAGCAAGCGACATCACCTATCGCATCTACGACTACAACCGCCGCGACGCGCAGGGCAATCTGCGCCAGCTGCATGTGGATGAGTCGGTGGATGCCATCAACTATGCCGACACCACCCAGGAAGTGAAAAACGTGCAGGCAGCCCCCGGCCATGAGGCAATGCTCGAGGACTGCAGCTACTTCACCACGGAGCTGGTGAACGTCGACGGCTCGTTCACACTTCCGCTTGCCGCACGCAAATCGTTCACCATCCTCATAGCCACACGCGGCAACCTCGAGGTCGTGGCTCCCGACGGTGCGGTCACACCGCTTCCGCAGGGACAGACACTGCTCGTGCCTGCATCAATGCCAACGGTGACTGTGCGCGGCAACGGCGAATTTGTCAACGTCTATATCCGAAATTAATCCCCACACCTAAATCCAAATACCCAACCGAAAATGTATCATTTTGACAACCGCATAGTCATCACTCTCGACGCCGGAGGCACGAACCTCGTGTTCGGAGCCATGCGCGGCTGCGAATTCATCGTCGACCCCGTAACCATCCCCTCGCGCGCCGACAACCTCGACCTCTGCCTGCAGTCGATGGTCAACGGCTTCAAGACCGTAATCGACCTTCTCGATGAGAAACCGGTGGCCATCTCTTTCGCCTTCCCCGGTCCGGCCGATTATCCCAACGGCATTGTGGGCGGCTATCTCCCCAACTTCCCGAGTTTCCGCGACGGTGTGGCCCTCGGCCCTTTCCTGCAGGAAAAATTCGGTCTGCCGGTGTTCATCAACAACGACGGCGACCTCTTCGCATTCGGCGAAGCCATGGCCGGAGCGCTCCCCGAAATCAATCGCCGCGTGGCTGAATCCGGCTCCAAAAAGCAATATAAAAACATTCTCGGCTACACTTTCGGCACAGGCTTCGGCGTCGGCTCCGTGATTGACGGACGCCTCAATCTGGGCAACAACGCCTGCATCGAGACATTCTGCCTCCCCTCGCACACCAATCCTGAAATCATGGCCGAGGACTTCGTGGCCATCCGTGCCGTGGTGCGTGAATACAACCGTCTGGCAGGCACCAGCGACCACGACCTCACACCCAAGGATATATGCGAGATTGCCGACGGCAAACGCCCCGGCAACCGCGAGACTGCCATCGAAAGCTTCCGTCTGTTCGGGCAGAGCGCCGGCGACGCCATGGCCACAGCCGTGACCCTCACCGACTCGCTCATAGTGATAGGGGGCGGTCTTACCGGCGCGGCACGCCACATCATGCCGGCATTGCTCGCTCAGCTCCGCTCCACCATACGTACCATCAACGGCGAACAGCTGCAGCGCGTGCAGATGAAGGTGTTTGACCTCGACAACGACATCGAATTCAACGAATTTATCCACGGCGATGCACGTGAACTCAAAGTCTATGGTTCCGACAAAACCGTGACCTACGACCCGATGAAACGCACAGGCGTGATGATCTCGAAACTCGGGGCATCCAAAGCCATCTCCATCGGCGCATACACCTTCGCCCTGTCGCAGATCGATGCCGCGGCAGGCGAGGAATAATCAAAATAAGGATTAACAGAACGTCAGCGACGATATGCGGTCGGCGGCCAACCATGCTGCCGACCGTTTTATGTCTTCAGCCGTCAGAGCCTCCACCGCTTCGCGGAATTCCGCATCGGTGGGCACTTTACCGAGGAACAGCATAGAGCGCCCGGCATTCAGCGCCATCTGCTCGCCATTGTCGGAAGCCATGGCCGACTGACCGAGAAACTGGTGTTTTGCCATACGCAACTGACGCTCGGTCAGCGGTTCCGAGGCGATGCGGTCGAGCTCATCGGCCACTAAGCGTCGGCACTTCGGAGCATCGTCGGGATCCGCCCCGAAATAGACCGTGAACAGTCCGCAATCCGAGAACGAGGTCAGCCCTGCATCCACGGCATACACCAGGCCGCGGCGTTCACGCAGCGCCACATTGAGCCGCGAATTCATGCCCGGACCGCCGAGAATATTGGTAATCAACGCAAGCGCTATCCGTTCGCTGCTATGCACCGACGGCACGGCAGCCCCCATCACGCAGTGCGCCTGATGCGAATCGATGTTGCGCACTATGCCGAACGGCGCTACGGCAACCGGTGCAATCCTCGCCATGGGCTCTCCGGAGGGAGCCACATCCGAAAAGTGCCGTTCCACAAGTCGGAACACTCTCTCGGCCGGCATCCGTCCGCTATAGTAGGCCACCATCCTGTCGGCAGTGTAATACGATTCGATATACCGGCGGCATACATCCGGGGTGAAGCTGTCGAGGTTGGCCGACAATCCGAGGATATTATGCCCCAGCTGCGAGCCTGCATAGAATTCATCCTCGAAACTGTCGAACACCGCTTCCGAGGGGACATCGAGATAACTGTCAATCTCATCGCGCACCACCTCGCGTTCCTTTGCAAGTTCGCGCTCCGGGAACACCGAGTTTTTCACAAGGTCGGCGATAAGCTCCACGGCCCGCGCCGCGTTGCCGTGCGGGAAGGCCGAGTAGACGTTGGTCTCCTCCTTGGTGGTGAACGCGTTCAGCTCACCCCCCACTGCCTCCATACGGTTGATTATGTGCGACGCGTGGCGGCGTGAGGTGCCCTTGAAGATGGTATGTTCCACAAAGTGCGCCAGCCCGTAGGTCGACGGAGTCTCATCGCGGCTGCCAACGTTGATAGCAACTCCGAAATAATCGGCATTCGATTGTGTGCGCCGGCACACGAGCCTCAGCCCGTTGGGCAACGTAAAAGTCTGCACGTTTACCGGTCGCACCATTTACCGTCCGATTTTATCAATGCTATGAGGTGTTCGAGAGCCTCTCCGGAGGGGATATTTTTCTCCACAGCCTCCTTGCCGCGATAGAGCGACACGTTTCCGGCTCCGGCACCTACGTATCCGTAATCAGCGTCGGCCATCTCGCCGGGACCGTTCACAATGCAGCCCATTACAGCGATTTTCAGTCCCTTCAGGTGCGACACCGCCTCTTTTACGGTTTTCACTGTAGCCTGGAGGTCGAACATTGTGCGTCCGCATCCCGGGCAGGATACGAACTCCGTGCGGCTCACGCGCTTGCGGGCAGCCTGCAGGATGCCGAGTGACAGACGGTTGCGGCCGTCGCTGTCCAATGCATCGGTCTGCAGGTCGATGCCGTCGAGCAACCCGTTGAGAAGCAACGCGCCGAAATCGGCCGATGCACGGATTACCACCTTGTCGGCAGGGATGCCATTGTAGTTCAGACGAGCAATTACAGGATTGCACAGACCGGCACGCATCAACGCATGCACTGCGGCCGAAATCTCGCCCACAGGATTAGCATGGCAGGAGGTGAGCACTACCACCTTGCCGGGATTCGCGGCAACCGTGGCTGTAAGTTCAGCATGGGGTGTGGATGCAGGAATCTCAATCAGTCCGGCCGATATTGCATCCAGGCCCACCACTACCGGCACCTGACCTCCGCCCACATTTCTCACAGCGTCGGTGACACGTTGCTGCGGAGCGAGTGGGTCATAATCCGGCGCCATGGAGCCATCTATATGCGGTGCAGCCGCACGGGCGGAGATATAATCCACCAGCTCGCGCGCAACCGGAACCTCGCATTCAGGCTCCTCGCTCAGCGACACGCGGATGGTGTCGCCCGTACCCTCGGCCAGCAGCGTGCCGATGCCTACGGCCGAACGCACACGGCCATCCTCGCCATCGCCTGCCTCGGTCACGCCGAGATGCAGCGGGAAATGCATGTTCTCGGCATCCATCGCAGCCACGAGGCGGCGCACTGTCTCCACCATCACCACCGTATTGCTGGCCTTGATGGATATGACTATGTCAGTGAAATCACGTGCCACGGCCACGCGCAGAAACTCCATGGCACTCTCCACCATTCCGGCAGGGGTGTCGCCGTATCGGCTCATGATGCGGTCGGAGAGCGATCCGTGGTTCACACCGATGCGCACGGCTGTTCCATGTGCCTTGCAGAGGTCGAGAAACGGCCCGAAGGTGTCCTCTATCTTCTGCAGTTCATGTGCATATTCGCTGTCGGTGAACTCTATCTTTTTGAACACTCGCCCCGGATCCACAAAGTTTCCGGGATTGATGCGCACTTTCTCCACCTGTTCGGCGGCGGCAAAAGCTGCCTTGGGGTTGAAATGTATGTCGGCCACTAAAGGGATGCGGCAACCGCGCCGGCGCAATTCACGGCGTATCTCGCCCATTGCGGCAGCTTCGCGCACGCCCTGCGCCGTGAGGCGGTCGATATCGGCGCCTGCCGCGGCAATGCGCAGGGCCTGCTCAACCGAACCCTCCACATCTGTGGTCGACGTGTTGTTCATCGACTGCAGACGCACAGGATTATCGCCTCCCACCTCCACTTCGCCTATATGCGTGACGGTGGCGGGACGTCTTTTATAGTTGAAAATATCCATTACGGCTATGGTTTGTCAGTTGGTTTTGTACTCGTACTTGATTTCGGCAAGTTCGGCATTGGCTTTCACGATTTTTTTACCGAGATCAAGTCGCCACATGTCATAGCGTTCTGCAAGAGCCGCATCCGACAGGGCCAGTATGCGCACCGCCAAAACGGCTGCGTTCATGGCGCCGTCGATGCCCACGGTGGCCACAGGAATGCCCGGAGGCATCTGCACGATGGACAGGAGGGCGTCGTTGCCCTGCAGAGTGGCGCTCAGAGGTACACCGATGACAGGCAGGGGGGTCAAAGCGGCAATCACACCGGGAAGGGCAGCTGCCATGCCGGCACCTGCTATGATGGCCTTCACGCCACGTTCATGTGCCTTGCGGGCAAACTCAGCCACCTCTTCGGGGGTGCGGTGAGCCGACAGTGCCAGCATCTCGAATGGCACCTGCATACTGTTGAGAAAATCGGCAGCTTTCCGCATCACCGGAAGGTCGGAGGTGCTGCCCATGATTATACTTACCATATTGATTATATTATATATTCATTATCATTTTATTATCAAAATCCAGATTGTAGGGTCGCGACTTGTCGCGACTGCAAACGAACTTTCGTTCTCCGCCAAATCAGTGTATTTTGTATGACATTCTCCTCTGTTGCAGTCGCGGCAGGCCGCGACCCTACAAAAGCTGATTATCATTATTGTTTATGTTTCAACTGACGTCTTGATTCAGTGACGATAAAGACTTTCAGGGGAGGACATCGCCGGGGAAGAACCATGCCGGAAGGAACACGCAGACGAAACCAACGACGAATCCCACTCCGAGCTGCCACAGCGTGTGCCGATGCAGCACCACACGCGATGTGCACACCATCCCGGCCAAAAGCACCGAGGAGAGGAACTGCCACTGCATGTTCTCCACGCTGTTGCCGCTGCACATCATGAAGAAGAGCATGGCCACGAGTCCACCCATCCCGGCTGCATGCGCGCTGATTTTCCAGTAACGGTTTACTATCCCGAGAATGATCAGGGCCAATCCGCCGCCGAACACAAACATAGACAGCCATTCGGGAGCGTTGACAAACCGGTAATAAACTCCCACCCCTATGTAGCAGAGCGCCGACAGCAGATAAGGCACCGTACGGTCGCTGCGGGTGTTGAGGCTCGGATCTTTCACCACTCCCACCCTGCTCAGAACAAAAATAATTATCACGGGCACCACGCAGGTGGCCACGAAGGTCATCACCACCACAATTGCCTTTGCACGGAACGGGCTGTAGCACAGATAGCTCAGCCACATGGCGAGCAAAACGCCATAGGTGGCGGAAAGCAACGGAGAGAAAACGGCCGAAAGCCAACGTGCGGCGTTCTCAAGCACATCTGTTTTGGCTGCGACTTTAGGTGCGGGCATCTCTTGGCCGGTGGTGTCGGGATTCTGGTTCATATGCGGTTTATGATACAAAAGACTTCGTTCGGAACATTCATCATTTTTTGCGCAGACGCGCCACCGGGAAACCGAGATTCTCCCGGTACTTGGCTACAGTGCGCCGGGCTATGTCGTAGCCTCCGGCGGCAAGGCGTGCCGTTATCTCGCGGTCGCTCAGCGGTTTTGACGGGTCTTCCGATTCTATCGCCTTTTTGATTGCTGAAATTATGCGGTTGGAGGTGATGGTGTCGTTGTCGGCCTTCACCTTCTCGTTGAAAAACTTTTTAAGCGGATAAACTCCGTGGAGTGTGGCCACATACTTGCCCTGGGTGGCACGTGAAATCACCGAAAGGTTGTAGCCGGTCAGCTCGGCAATGTCGCGCAACACCATAGGGCGGATATCCTCGTCATCCTCGCTGACAAAGAAATCGTGCTGCAGTTTCACAATGGCACTCATCACACGGAAAAGGGTCTCCTGCCGCTGTGTGACCACGCGGATAAAGTTCCGCGCATCGTCGCGCTTGGTGCGCAGGAATATGCGGGCGTCCTCCAGACGCTTGTCGCTCCCCTCGGGCACCGTGGCATCCGATTCGAACGTGCGCTCCACGCGCAGCTCGGGAATGTGGCTGAGCGACGTAAGCGTCAGGCTCCCGTCGGGTGCGGCCTCAACCAGAAAGTCGGGTGTAATCTGACGGCTCCTGTCATCAATGGCTCCTGTCGGAAATGCGCTCCCCGGTTTGGGATTGAGCCGTGAGATAAGTTCAATGGCATCGTCGAGCTGCGGACGGGTAATGTCCATAGCCGACGCGATGCGGTCGAAATGTCGCTTGGAGAACAGGTCGAAATAATCGGCCACCACCTCCGCCGCAGTGAGCGAACGGGTGGAACGCTGCATACGGCGCAACTGGAGCAACAGACAGTCGCGCAAATCCACGGCGCCGACGCCGGGAGGGTCGAGACTGCGCACCACACGGCGCATACGTTCCAAGGTGGCCATGTCGGTGTCAATCCCCTCGTTTATGGCCAGATCGTCGAGCAACGCCTGCATGGGGCGCGTGAGATAGCCGTTTTCGTCAATCGAGCCTATGATGTAACGGGCAATGGCAAGTTCATCGGCGGTGAGATGCAGTTCGGAGACCTGACGGTCAAGCGATTCAAACAGTGTCTCGTCGCTATTCGTAACCACCGGCTCCACATATCTGTCGGGGTCATAGGAGGCACGCGTAATCCGTGGTTCGAAGCGCTCACCCGGCAATGCCGGCGCCTCCACATGCCGCTCCTGATTGTCCAGATAATCGGGCACGTCATCGTCAGTGCGGAAATCGGCACGCTGCATGTCGCGGTCCGATTCGGTGAACAACTGTCCGTCCTCGGTGGTCTGGGTGGCCTTGGTGTCCGTGTCCTGATTGTCCACCGCCTCAAGTGCAGGCATCTCATCAAGAGCACGGCGCACTTCATCCTCCATCTCGGGAGCGCTCATCTCAAGCATGCGCACAAACTGCACCTGCAGCGGCGTAAGCCGTTGCTGCTGTTTCAGTTCAGTGCCTATATTGAGTGAGTTCCTTGCCATTGGTCCATCATTGCCGACGGGCATGCCGACGGAGTAATTGCAAATTTAGTGAAAACTCTCGAATTAGAGAATCTGTTTTAGCCGGGGGAGTTGTTTTATTTGGAAGCGTGACTCGAACAACCATCTTGTCTGTAATTTCTCATAAATCCAACGAATCCGGATTCAACAGAAAATCATAAATCCCCATTGTCGTAATGCCGGCGTCACTCCTCCGTACAAGAATATCTGCACCGACTATAATGATTTTTTTAAACGAATCATCCACCCTGCGCAATGAAGCTTCCTCTTGCTCAATTTTCGCCTCATCAACCATACGGTATGCAGACTGAATATAATATCTTTTGCTTCCGAGATTACATACGAAATCAATCTCCAACTGGCTTCTGCTCTGTCGTCCTTCCGAATCACGCCGCACCACCGGCACAACTCCTACGTCTACATTATATCCACGAACCCGCAACTCGTTATAAATCACGTTTTCCATTGCATGGGTCGGTTCTGACTGCCTGAAATTCAATCTTGCATTTCTCAGTCCTAAATCCACAAAGTAATATTTATAGGGTGTGTCAAAATACTCTCTCCCTTTCACATCATATCGGAACACTCTTTCAGCCAGGAAAGCATCGCAAATATATTCAAGATTACCTTAATCATGTGGTTATGACGCGATTCAATCAGTTTTTGCAGATATATAGGGCGGTTTACAATCATCTTATTACTATTTCTTGTCACATGTGACGCTTTTAAGTAATGCAAAAATACTTACTCTTTAAGAATCTGCAAAATAAATTGAATCATTTGACTATTTTATCTCAAAATTCAAGCCACGTGCTCCTGAAAGTATTTATCGGGGTGGGATGTGTTTTATGACGCGGGCGGGATTGCCGGCAACGATCGTGTCAGGCGCCACATCCCTGGTCACCACACTGGCCGCTCCTACCACGGCATTGTCACCGATAGTGACTCCGGGCAGAATTGTCGCCCCCGCTCCAATCCATGCATTTTTGCCGATGCGGACATGGCGGCATGTTATCACCTGACGTTCATACAGGTCATGATTGTTGCTTATCAGCTGCACATTGGCGGCTATCATCGCACCGTCCTCTATAGTGATTCCACCGGCCGACATCATCAGGCATCCGGGCATCACAATTACGTTGCGCCCTATACTGACATTATGAAACCGCACACCAGACAACGGAGCACTCACCCTGCTGCCTTCACCCATCGCAGGGAAAATGGCGTGCATCAATTGCTGGTACTCGTCGGTACCCGGCATGGTGTGATTGAACCTGAAAACGAGTTGCGCCTGCTCATTGGCCAACGCCAACTCCTCTGCAGTCTGCAATGTCACATCTATCCTGAGTTCTTCCATATAAATACACCGTTATATCGCAGATATCTTTCAGTCTGCGATGATTAACAATCAGAACCGCCCAATATCTTAAAAATACCTCTAAAATATATTGTTTAAATTATCATTTGCCGGAACGTCCGAACAGGTTGCCGTTTTTCACTTCCCTGCGGCAGCAGAGATAAAACTTGACACAGAACGCAGTTATCACAATTGCCGAAACGAGATTCCACCATTCCACGGTTCCTTCAGCCACACGGATGGCCCTGTCGATCACCACTCCTACCGACATCACGGCCAGCGCCAGCCACACATTCCGTTTCACTCTATTACTGATCATACCTTTATGCAATATTACATCATAAATCACTCAAAAACCTCCACTCCCGGTGCGGCTAATCCTCATCACCTACTTACTTAAATACTCGTCGATAAAATCAAGTAATATGGATGGGTTCTCCTTAATTTTGGCCTCACTCTCCTTTGTAGTTTTTTTATCAGGACAAAATTGTTGAGTTATGGCATCAGCCAGTTCTTTCCTTCCGTTTTTTTCCAATGATTTAGTTAAATTCTTGAGGTATACCTTTGTTTTACGCTGCCCAGGCTGCAAGGCCACGTCATAAAATAAATATATTTTTGAAGGATCGTCATGGAAAAGCATATACCATGTATTCATAAGTTGAATTTGATACTTGGTGCCACCAACATCCCAGTGCAGCAACGTAAACATATCGGCATGGCGACCCTGATTGGCTCTGAGCAGCATCTTGTGGAGGGCATAACGTCCTTCTCCATTGTAAGCCATGTAGAAATCGCCGGCTTTGAAGGCTTCATGTGTGCTTGATATGATCTGGATTGAGTCTGTTTCCTTAGCTTCATGCTTTATGGATTTGTCACTTCCGTCAGGGTTGACCGTATGGAAATTGTGTCCCTGGTCAAGGAAATTCTGGCGTCTCGTATGCCAGTGTTTCACGAGTGGCCCACTGTAGACACTTCCATCCTTGAACCATACCTTGGCGATAATTTCCTTGCCATCGTCGTCTTTTTCTACATCCTTCTTTTTATCTTTAGCAGAAGCAGCGAAAGCCAGTGATAATGCAAGCATACTTGCAAGAATTGCACACAGATGTCTCATAAGAATTTATTTAAGTGAATATCGCAAATATAATACAAATCGGCGAGATTTGGGACATAGTCCTCGTAATTGTTATTGAGAATTATTGGGAATCTCACACTGCGAGAGCGAAAGCATGAGAACAAGTCCAGAAAAGTGGAGTGCAATTTACCACCGGAGGGTGGCGGAGGCAGAGGCGAGGGGGAGGCCAAGGGGCGGGGTTATTTTGGCTACGCGTATTGAGCCGGAGGTGATTATAGGCGATGCGTCGGTAGCGTCGTTAGTAACGGCGGTTGAGGCGCCTGAAGCGGAAGAAACGGCAGAAGCTGATGCGGCAAATGCATCAAGGAGGGCACGGCGGATGCGCAGAGCCACAGTCTCGAGCAGTTGCGAGGGGATGGACATCTCATGCGTCACTATTTCGGCCACGCGGGCGTAATTTATCGTGCCGGCAAGATTGTCGTCCGGCTCCGTTTCGGCGTCAGTCTCATATGTCAGGCTTACCGAAACCTCAAACCAGTTTCCCACTGCTCGTTCCTGCGGAAACACTCCGTGACGGGCATAAAAGCGCATTTTCTCAAGTTCGATGGTAAAAGTCATTTCGAGCAATGAAGTCATTTAAACTTTTTCTTCGAAAAGAATTTGAGACTGTTTTTGAGCGGATTTTAACCGAATTTGAGGGAGCGATGCGGGCATCGTGACCGAAAATAAGGTTAAACGCAGCCAATAACAGGCCGAATTCTTGAAGAAGAAATCTCATGGAGCCATTTAAGAAAAAGTTTAAATGACTTCTGAGTTTGGCCACAAAGTTACTGAGATTTTCTTGGCAGATAGAACAGAAACGCGTAATTTTGTATGTACATCCCTGCTTTTTCTCCACTACATTTCTTCTTCAGGCTGTCAGCACAGACATTTACCGGTCAGGCTATGGATGTATGTCAGCCTAAAGGTGTAATTACGCATAGTCACCACAGACCATCCTAGTTCCACAATGTCAATAGGCTACATCTATTTCTCATTTTCCAATCTGCTCACAATCGTATGGATATGCGCCGGCGTTGCCGTGGCGGCCATAGCATGGCTGCTCACTGTCTATGCCGGGCGTCTGAACCTCATTTCCCGCCACCGCGCGCAATCCCAGGCCCGGCCCGAAGATTCGGCCTATCCTCCGGTATCGGTGATAGTGCATTCACGCGACAATTCACGCGGCCTGGCGCGCATCCTCCCGCAGATTCTCGGCCAGGAGTATCCTGCGGCATTTGAAGTCATCGTAATCAACGACGGCTCGACAAGCGACACCACTGATGTGGTCAATCTTCTGGCCAACACGCACAAGAACCTGCACATAACGTTCGTGCCCGACAAGGCACGCAACCTCAGCCGCAAAAAGCTCGGCATATCGCTCGGCGTAAAGGCCGCATCACATCCATACGTTGTACTCACCACTGCCGAATGCACCATCCCGTCGGCCACATGGCTAAAGGCGATGGCCACACCGTTTGCACAGGGCTTCGGCGTATCGCTCGGAACTGCACACATCACCGGACTAAAGCATGCCGCAGACCGCTTTGACATGGCGCAGACCGAAGCCATATGGCTTTCGGCAGCCCTGTCTGAACATCCCTACCGCGGCACCGGATATAACATCGGCTACAAACGCGAGCTGTTCTTCGAAGCCAAAGGGTTCTCCAAATCGCTCACCATGCGCCACGGCGACGACGACCTGTTCATCCGGCAGATTGTCACGCCCGACAACTGCGCGGTTGTGCTTACCGGCGATTCCATCGTAGAGGTGAATTACTCAAACCCCTCACGTGAGCTCAACGAGATGCGCCTGCGCCACAGCTTCACCGCCCGCTTCCTCCCTAAAGGATCGTCGCGGCTTTTCGGATTCTCGTCGTTCATGCTGTGGCTATGGCTCGCCGCCACGGTGACAGGGATAGTTTTCTCCCTTCCCAACGCTCTGCCCGGATGCATTTTCCTTCTCCTCGCCGTTGCATTGTGGTGGCTTCTGGGGTTGTCGTGGCGCAAGACCGCCGACGCCATGGGAATACGGCTAAATGCGTTCACAGCCCCCTGGCTCATGCTCTGGCACTGGATACGCACACTCCGCTACAGCCTCACCTGCGGCAGAGCCTCACGCCGCAACTACACCTGGCTGCAACGCTGACGGATGCCGCCACACCCCTCTGATTACAACACGATTATTCTTATCACACCTACTACTTTGACATGAAACTCCACAAATTATTGGCATTGTTACTTATGGCGGTCATGCTATGCACCGCATTCGACGCCGATGCGAAGCGCCGAAAACGCAAACACCGCAAACGTCCAAAGGTTACACGCGTTGTGATGAAAACGCCCACCGCTTCCGGCCCGTTGCAGGAAACGGATCCATTCATCACATTCGAGCGTCCAACCCCCATTACAAAAGGTCTGGACAACCGCGTTATCGCCGTATGGCAGAGCCACGGAAAATATTATGACCAGGGGCAGACCCAATGGCGGTGGCAGCGCCCCCGGCTGTTCGGCACCGTTGAGGACCTGCTTGCCCAGGGATTCGTGCTCCCCTATCTCATTCCGATGCTCGAAAATGCCGGCGCCTATGTGATGTCGCCGCGCGAACGCGACCTGTCCACCTACGAGTTGATTATTGACACCGACGGGTGGAAAGGCGGAGATTTCTACATGACCAACGGACGTCACCACTGGAAAGAGACCTCGCAAGGAGGCGGCTTCGCCCACAAAGGGGGCACCATAACCGACGGTGAGAACCCTTTCACCAGCGGGACATCTGAAACGGTGGAAACCGTGGATTCCGATGACACAGACCGCCAGTCAACCGCCAACTGGACAGCCGACATAAAACAACGCGGCCGCTACGCCGTTTATGTGTCCTACCGGTCCTACCCCAACAGCGCCACCGACGCCCGCTACACGGTGAACCATCTCGGCGGCTCGACCGAAATCACCGTGAACCAGCAGATGGGCGGCGGGACATGGATTTACCTTGGGCATTTCGACCTCGCAGAAGGCAAGCCCTCGCGCCCCATCGTCACGCTGTCGAACATCTCGGACGAAGATGACAGCGTGGTCTCTGCCGACGCCGTGAAAATCGGCGGCGGCATGGGCAATGTGGCGCGCGCCCCGAAAAGCTGCGGCCGCGAAAGCCTGCCGGCCGAAGTGTCCTGCGGCCCCCGCTTCACCGAAGGAGCACGCTACTGGCTGCAATGGGCCGGCATGCCACCGAAAGTCTACACCGAGAGTAACGGGACAAACGACTATACCGACGATTACAAATGCCGCGCATTGTGGGTAAATTATCTTGCCGGTGGTTCGCCGATGCTTCCCGACAGCGCCGGGCTGAACATCCCCGTCGACATGGCGCTGGCATTTCACACCGATGCCGGAACCACCGACGACGGATCGGTGGTGGGCACCCTCGGCATATATTCCACCGACAGCGGCAACCTCCTCGGCGACGGACGCACGCGCCTTGACGCACGCGACCTCACGGAGACCGTCATTGACCAGGTGGTGGCCGACGTTCGCGCCCTCCATAATCCGGGCTGGACCTCACGCGGAGTACGCGACCGCAAATACTACGAAATACGCGAAACCAAAGTGCCAGCCATGATTATCGAGACACTCTCGCACCAGAATTTCGACGACATGAAGTTCGCCCTCGACCCGGCGTTCCGCTTCGATGTGGCGCGAGCCGTCTACAAAGGGGCGCTCCGTTTCCTTGCGCGCCGCTACAACACACGCTACACGGTGCAGCCCCTCCCGCCATCCACGTTCGCTATCCGCGACAAGGGGCAGGGACGTTACGCCCTGTCGTGGACACCAACACCGGACCCTCTTGAACCGTCGGCATTCTCAAAGAACTACATAGTGCAGCAGCGCACCGACAACGGAGCGTTCCGCGACGTGGCCGTGGTGAGCGAGCCTCATTATGAAACCACCATAACCGACAACCGTATCCATTCGTTCCGCATCGTGGCCACCAACGACGGCGGCATGAGTTTCCCCTCCGAGGTGCTCGCACTCTGCAACATGGGCGCAGGGAAAACGGCAGTCAACATCGTCAACGGATTCACCCGCATCTCGGCACCCGACACATTCAGCACCACAGAGTTCTCGGGATTCAACTACAACGCCGATGGCGGCGTGCCCGATGTATGCGACATCATCACCACCGGTTCGCAGTACGACTTCCGCCCCGCCTCGTCGTACATCAGCAACGAGGCCCCGGGATTCGGTGCCTCGCGCGGCAATCTTGAAAAAATCATCACAGCCGGCAACACCCGCGACTTCGCCTATCTCCACGGACTGTCGATAAAAGCGGCCGGCTACGGTTTCGTATCGGAAAGCGTGGCTGCCTTCGCCTCCGAACCGACGCTCAATCCTATCGGAGCGGCAGGCAAACCCAAGGTGGTTGACCTCATCCTCGGCAAGCAGAAAGAGATTGCCCCTGGCAACGGCTCTCGCGGCACACGGTTCAAGAGCTTTCCCCGTGAGCTGCAGCAGCGGCTTGAGGCACATTGCATGCAGGGTGGCGCATTGTTTGTCAGCGGGGCGTTCATAGCCACCGACCTGCTCGACAATCCGCACTCCGACGAGACCACCCGCCAGCTTGACCGCGATTTCGCCAACAACCTCCTGGGCTTTGACTGGCAGCTCGGCAAAGGCACCGTCGACGGCAAGGTGTCGATGGTACCCTCCCCATTCAAGCCGTTCGGCTGGCAGGAGCGGTTCAGTTTCGCCGTAACACCCACGCCTGAAAGCTATGCGGTGGAATCGCCCGACGCCATCCGCCCCACCGGCACAGGCGCATCAACCATAATGCGCTACGATGAAAACGGCCTGTCGGCCGGCGTGGCGTTCGACCGCGCTTTCAACACCAACCGAGGCACAGGGAGCTACCGCTCCGTGGCCATGGGTTTCCCCTTCGAGACAATTGAATCGCAGAAGTCGCGCAACCGCCTAATGGCCGACATTCTGCATTTCCTCATTCCTTAACGACATACTGACACCATGCAAACCATAGAATTACCGCGCCTCTGCACCACCCGCCAGCTTTCCGGTTCACTCGCCGCTCTGCCGAAATCGGAAAAACATGTGCTCCTGCATTTCCACGACGGCACCCCGAAACCGCTTGAATTCGACCCCGACGGGCAGAAGCGCATGCTGCGCATGCTGCTCGACTCCGGCGCGGCCATTGTTTACAGCGACTACCGCGAACGCCTTGCCGACGGCCGCGTTGCTGCTCACCCAACAATCAATATGCAGCGGGGCTCGTCGCGCAACGATTTCGACTTCGGTGCCGTGGTTGCTGTGGACGCACCGCGTCTGCTTGCGTTCCTGAACGCCCCGGAACTGTCTGAGCTGAAATTCTCGGCATGGTATGCCTGCTGGCTCTGGTTCGCCATGGCACGCGGGAACGCCGGCGCAATAGTCCGCATCCCCGAACCGCTCTACACCGTTGGGCAGACCGATGCCCGCAAAAGCGGCGAGAAGCAGTTTGACTACGTAGACCCGCGCAACCGCGAGGTGCAGTTAGAATTCGAGCGCGCTTTTACGCTGATTCTTGAACGCATAGGTGCCCGTCTACCGGCTTCACGTACCACAATCAACCCTGACGAGCAGGACTTTCCGGTTGAGGCATCCGTAATCATCCCTGTACGCAACCGTGCCCGCACCATCGCCGATGCCGTGCGCTCCGCCCTGGCCCAGACGCCTGAGTTCAGCTTAAACGTAATCGTAGTTGACAATCACAGCACCGACGGAACCACAGATATCCTTTCAGAACTGGCAGCATCCGACCCGCGCGTAATTCACGTAATACCTGAATCCACTACCCTCGGCATCGGCGGGTGCTGGAATCTTGCCGTGAACCATAGCTGCTGCGGCCGCTTCGCCGTGCAACTCGACAGCGACGACCTCTACAAATCGGCCGACGTGCTCCAGCGCATCGTCGACACCTTCCGCCGCGAACGTTGCGCAATGGTGATAGGGAGCTATGAACTCGTGGACTTCAACGGAAATCCCATCCCCCCGGGACTGATTGACCACAAGGAATGGACCGACGCGAACGGAGCCAACAACGCCCTGCGCATCAACGGTCTCGGCGCCCCGAGGGCATTCTATACCCCCGTGTTCCGCCAAATCGGGATGCACAATGTAAGTTATGGCGAGGATTACGGAATCGGCCTGAACATCAGCCGCACATGGCGCATCGGGCGCATCTACGATTCGCTGTATCTGTGCCGCCGTTGGGAAGGGAATTCGGATGCCGACCTCTCGGTTGAAAAGGTGAACGCCAACAACACCTACAAGGACTGGCTGCGCACCATCGAGCTTGAAGCCCGCATCCGCCTGAACTGCGAATCATCCTCAACATCCTCGCACTGAGCCGGAAGATGACCATGGAAGAATTCAACATTTCCACTCCCGAGGCGATGGTGCTCCTGCAACGCCAGCTTGAAGCATGGCCGCTGGCTGCCACAAATTTCAAAGCACTGGAAAACGTGGAGACGCGTGAGATGCAACTCCACCACACCACATTCACCCTGCAGTTCAATCCGGCACGCATAGCATCCACCGGAGCGAAAATTGACAGCGGCTCAATCAAAAAGCGAGCCTGCTTCCTATGCAAAGCGAACCGGCCGCCCGAACAGATGGAGCTGAACATCGGTAACGGTTATCTGCTTCTGGTCAATCCGTTCCCGATTTTTCCGGTACACTTCACCATCCCTGCGGCTGCCCATACGCCCCAGCTAATCACCGCCGACAACTGCGCCCCATTCGCACACATGGCGGCGCTTGCACTCAAACTGCCCGGCCTGGCATTGTTCTACAACGGGCCCCGCTGCGGAGCTTCCGCCCCCGACCACATGCACTTTCAGGCGGTGGAGCGCCATAGGCTGCCGTTGATTCAATACATCGAAAACGGCGAACCACTCCCTTTCAGGGTGTTCACCGACACATTCACCGACATTGCCGAAGCCACCGGATGGTTCCGCACACTCATCGGACAGCTTCCAGTGCCTGCGGCAGAACCTCCGCATGAGGAAACTCCCCTCAATGTGCTCTGCACCGCATGCCAGGGGGAAAACGGCGAGCCGACGGGAATCCGTGTTGTCGTGATTCCACGCAAAGCGCACCGTCCGGATTTCTACGGCACGGGCGAGGACGAGATTCTTGTGTCACCGGCCTCTGTCGACCTCGGCGGCGTTATTATCCTCCCGTCACCAGATGATTTCCACCACAAATTCACCCCTGCCCATCTCGAAGCGCTGATTGACCAGACGTGTTATCCCCAAACCTGACACCCTCCATGACATTTCCAAACAGTGAGCCGACCATAAGCGTCGGCATCGTCACAGCTCCTGAAATAAAGTTCCGCCTGCCCGGCGAACCCGTGAAAACCGCACGCCCGGACAGCACCGGCAACGGTGTAGAATGCGACGGCGAGTGCAGCCCGGTGCTCCGGTTTGCCCCTGAAGCTCCGTTCGAACTTATCGATGTTCCCATCGGCATCGGATTCCACTGGCAACGCAACGAGGACCAGCTTTTCAGCGGACAGCTACGCATCATAGCCGACCAGGGGAAACTCATAGCCATCAACGTCATCGGCCTGGAATCCTACCTCAAAAGCGTGATATCCTCCGAAATGAGTGCCAACGCCTCGGAAGCGTTGCTGCGTGCGCATGCGGTAGTGTCGCGCAGCTGGCTGCTCAGGCAGCTGCACGATGTGGGCAAACATCCCTGCGGTCTTACAAGGCGGACCTTCTCCACAGAGGTTGACGGGCAGACCGTCGATGAACTGTGCTGCTGGCACGACCGTGAGGACCACACGCTTTTCGATGTGTGTGCCGACGACCATTGCCAACGTTACCAAGGGCTTACACGCCAGACATCGCCGGCTGTGGAGGCAGCCGTGGATGCCACACGCGGAATGGTGCTCACTTACGGCGACGAGATATGCGACGCCCGTTTTTCAAAATGCTGCGGAGGCAGAAGCGAGACATTCGGCAATTGCTGGGAAGATGCTTCGCATCCATATCTTGAAGCTGTTGACGATCCGTTCTGCGACACCACCGACACCGAGATTCTTGACCAGGTGCTCAACGGCTACGACCGCGAAGCCCCCGATTTTTACCGATGGGAGGCAGCATACACACCCGCAGAGCTTTCCGGGCTCATAGCACGGCGGTCGGGGGTGGATTTCGGCGACATCGAGGAACTCCGGCCACTCACCAGCGGCGAGTCGGGACGCATAGTCAGACTGCTCGTCAGGGGGAGCCGGCGCACCATGGTTGTGGGCAAGGAACTTGAAATAAGGCGATGGCTGTCGGAATCGCACCTGCGCAGCTCGAACTTTGAAGTTACACGCGATGCGGACGGCCGTTTCATCCTCCGCGGACGCGGCTGGGGCCATGGCGTGGGGCTGTGCCAGATAGGCGCGGCCGTGATGGGCGCAAAGGGTTACAGCGCCCGTGAAATCCTGCAACACTATTTCCCTAAATCCATACTGACAAAAATCTACGAATGAAAAACGATATGACCTCATCGCGGCGCCCCTGGTGGTGGGTGCCGACCCTCTATTTCGCCGAAGGGCTCCCCTACATGGCCGTTATGACCATCAGCACGGTGATGTACAAATGTCTCGGCATCGGCAACACCGAGCTTGCCTTCTACACCGCATGGCTCTACCTGCCGTGGGTAATCAAGCCGTTCTGGAGCCCGTTTGTCGACATCATCCGCACAAAGCGCTGGTGGGTGCTGACCATGCAGTGGGCCATAGCCGTGGCCATGGCTGCCGTGGCGTTCGCTCTCCCCGCCTCCGGATTTTTTCAGGCCACCCTGGCCCTGTTCTGGCTCATGGCGTTCGCCTCGTCAACCCACGACATCGCCGCCGACGGGTTCTACATGCTCGCACTCACACAGCATCAGCAAAGCCTATTCGTGGGCATCCGCTCGCTGTTCTACCGCATATCAATGATCATCGGCCAGGGGGTGCTGGTGGTTGTGGCGGCCAACGTGAGCGAGGCATGGGCGCAACCCAAGGCGGGATGGATTGTGGTGTTCGGCATCCTTGCCGCATTTTTCGCCCTTGTGGCATCGTATCACAGTTTATCGCTTCCACGTCCGGAAGCGGATGCCATGCGCTCTCCTCGGTCGGCCTCCGACACGTTGCGTGAGTTTGTGGAGACTTTCGTCAGCTTCTTCCGCAAACCCGAAGCAGGCATCGCAATCCTTTTCATGCTCCTCTACCGCTTGCCCGAGGCACAGCTCGTGAAGATGATCACACCGTTCATGCTCGACCCCGTGGAGAACGGAGGCCTGGGTCTGTCGGCCGACCAGGTGGGCATCGTTTACGGCACCGTAGGCGTGATCGGGCTAATGCTCGGAGGCATTGTCGGCGGCCTTGTGGCAGCACGCAACGGCCTGCGGCACTGGCTTCACCCCATGGCCTGGAGCATGTCGCTCACATGCCTGACGTTCGTCTATCTGGCCTACATACAGCCGTCGGCCATCTGGGAGGTGTATGTGTGCGTGTTTGTCGAGCAGTTCGGCTATGGCTTCGGCTTCACCGCCTATATGCTTTATCTCATCTACTTCTCTAACGGCCGGTTCAAAACAGCCCACTACTCCATCTGCACAGGCTTCATGGCTCTCGGAATGATGCTCCCGGGAATGGCCGCCGGATGGATTGCCGACACATTCAGCTACCGCACCTTCTTCGTGTGGACAATGGTGTGCTGCATTGCCACAATCGGAGTATGTTACCTGATTCATGTCGACCGCGAGTTCGGCAAAAAACTTCCTGACAACAAATGAAACACACTGCCCCTTACTCCTTCCGCCTTATCCTTCTGACCGCACTGCTGCTTGTATCAGCGGGCACCCTAAACTCCGCTGCTCAGGTACGCACAGGCATCGAGACGCTGCGCGACAGCGGTTTCGAGGCTCTGCGCGGCAAACGCGTGGGCCTCATAACGAATCCTACCGGAGTGGACAGCAACCTGCGCTCCACCATCGACATCCTCAACGAGGCGCCTGAAGTGGAGCTGGTGGCGCTTTTCGCCCCGGAGCACGGTGTGCGTGGCGACATCCCTGCCGGACAGAAAGTGGCACCCACCACCGACGCCCTGACGGGAATAAAGGTTTATTCGCTCTACGGAGCCACACGCAAACCCACAGCCGCCATGCTCAAGGATGTGGATGTGCTTGTCTATGACATTCAGGACAACGGCTGCCGCTCCTACACGTTCATCTCCACCATGGGGCTTGCCATGGAACAGTGTGCGGCACTCGGGAAAGAGTTCATGGTGCTCGACCGTCCGAACCCACTCGGAGGCAACAAGGTGGAGGGCGCACCCGTGCAGCCCGACATGCGCTCGTTTGTAGGACAGTTCTCCATCCCCTACCTCTACGGGCTCACACCGGGAGAACTTGCCCAGATGCTCAAAGGCGAGAGGATGATAAAGAATGCCGACAAGCTGCATCTCACAGTAGTGCCGATGGAGGGATGGAACCGCAGTATGCTCTATCCGTCAACCGGACTGCCGTGGGTACTGCCGTCACCTCATATCCCCTCGGCCGAAACCGCCATCTATTATCCTGCCACCGGTATCGCCGGCGAACTGGATTATATCTCCATCGGCGTGGGCTACACCCTGCCGTTCCGCACATTCGCAGCGCCTTGGATCAACAGCCACAAACTGGCCGAAGCGCTCAATGCCCTGAATCTGCCTGGCGTGCGGTTCCGCCCTATCAACTACCGGCCCTATTATGGGTTCGCCAAAGGCTCTGATCTTGGAGGTGTGGAAGTGGTGGTCACTGACTTCGACCGTGCGGAACTGACGCTCATTCAATTCTACGCAATGCAGGAGCTGGCACGGCTTTATCCGGCTCACAAAGCGTCGGCTGCCGCATCCGCCGCACGCTTCGGGATGTTCGACAAGGTGACAGGCAATGCCACCCTGCGCCCGGCATTCTTCAAACGCCACAAGGTGGCCGACATTCTCCCCATATGGCACAACGGAGTGGAGGAGTTCAAGAACACAAAACAGAAATACCATCTTTACAAATGAAACTGATAGCCGACGGTGGGAGCACCAAAGTGAGTTGGGCGCTGATTGACGGCGACCGGATACACACATTCACAACCGGCGGACTGAACCCGTCGGTGATGACAGCCGATGAACTGCTGCGCAGACTGCGTGCTGAGTTCCAATTGCCGCCACATGCCGAAGTGACCGAAGTGGAATTCTACGGAGCCGGATGCCGGGGCGCGCAGCCCCTTGCCGCCATGCGCGAAGCCTTGCAGGCAGTCACGGGCGCTGAAAGGATTATCGTGGAAAGCGACATGCTCGGTGCCTGCCGCGCCGTTCTCGGCAACAACCCCGGAATAGTGGCTATTCTCGGCACAGGCGCCAACTCATGCTTCTACGATGGGAACGCTATCATTCTGAACGCCTCGCCCGGAGGCTACATCCTTGGCGATGAATTCTCCGGAGCATGGATAGGGAAGCAGATAGCCGCCGATTTCATCAAAGGGCTTCTCCCGGCCGCACTGGCTGAGAAATTCACAGAGCGGTTCCGCCTCGATGCCGACGAAATAATCCGCCGCGTATATCGTCCCGACCCCTCCATTGATACCGCTCCCAACCGCTTTCTGGCCTCTCTCGCGCCGTTTGCAAGCGAACACATCAGCCATCCCCACATAGCGGGCATCATTGAACGAGGAGCCTCCCTGTTCGTAGAGCGTAACCTATTGATCTACCCCGAAGGCCACCCCGTCAACTTCGTCGGCTCGGTAGCCATGGCCTTCCGCCCCCAGCTCACCGCCGCCCTCGCCTCCCGCGCCCTCACCCCCGGCCTCTTCCTCCCCTCCCCTTTGGCCGCCCTCACCCGCCCAGTCCAGTTAATGGCCGAGCTCGGCCATTAACCTAACCAGCCAAACCCAACCAGCCAAACTGCCCCAAACCAAACCAACCAAACACCCCCAAACTAACCCCACGCAAAAATGGCCACTCCCTCTCCAAAGCCTCCCTACTGGAAAGCCACCATCCCTAACGGGCGGCGCAGGGCACCATGGCATGACTACCATGCCAGGTGCATCTACATGGTGACTGCCAACAAGCATGCCGCAGCGCCCACATTCGGCCGCCTCATCATCCCCGAAGATTTAACCCAGGCATATATCGACTCATCTGCCGCCGGCAAAATAATAATTGACGCAATCAGGGACACCCCATCGCATAATCCTGAAATACGGATACTTGAATTCGGGCTTATGCCTGATCATTTCCACCTCTTGCTGTTTGTAACCCGCCCTATGAGACGGACACTCGGAGAAATCGTTCAGGCAATCAAGGCAACCGTTACCCGTAAAGTACGGGAAGAATACCAATCGCCGGATCTGGTTGTATTTGAACCGGGATTTCATGACAGGATATTAATGCACGAAGGCCAGTTGGCAACTTTATACCAATATATCCGCGACAACCCTCGTCGGCTGGCCGTAAGGCAACGATACCCGGAACATTTCAGACGCGTCAACGCGCTCGAAATCGGAGGCAAGAGCTATCATGCCTATGGCAATTTCCAACTGTTGGAGTATCCCTTCAAACAACAAGTGCTGGTGCATCGGCACTACTCGGATGAGGAAAACCACCGGTTGAAGTCCCAGTGGCTGTATACGGCTGCCAATGGCGGCGTGCTTGTCTCGCCATTTATCTCCCCCGCAGAGAAAGCCATCCGCACAGAAGCGGAAGCCCTCGGCTCCCGTTTCATCGTGATAACAAACGAACAGATGGATGCCCGTTACAAACCCTCCGGCTCAGACTTCAACCTATGTGAGACCGGCCGCATGCTCATCATCTCCGCCGACCTCCCCACACCATTATCCCGCCAAAGCTGCCTCGCCATGAATTCACTTGCAGAACGCATCTGCCAGGAAACACAAACACAGGGCTGATTCTTCGTTTGCAAGAATCAGCCCTGTGTTTTTTATGGTTTTATGAACTATGCCGCCTGATGGCGGTGGGAAATATACTAAGAGAAAAGAATGAGGGGATTATTTGGCGCGGAGGGAGGACCACCAGAGGTAGGCGATGAGGAGCGCATAGGCGATGAGGCCATAGACTTGCAGCATGCCGTGAAAACACATCTGACAGTATGTTAAACTGGTGACAGTATGTTAAACTGGAGAAGCACACCTTGTTAACAATCTTTAACTAATAGGGGGGGTAAAATGAAACTTTGTTTATACCTTTGCAAGGTGCTCTTTATGTATTACCGTGAAAACCATTCAAATACCTAAGCGCGTACAATCAGGCCATTATCCGGGTAACTCTCATAATATTCACAATCATATATTTCTTCTATGAAAAAGTTATTGTTTTTCATTATCACATTCATGATATGCGCGTCGGCATCTTTCGCAGCCATAACGGCGTTGCATATCCACACTGCTTCGCATGGGGTAATTACACTGCTCCTCGAAGATGAACCGGAACTGACCTTTAATGATGACCGCTCGATAACCGTCGAAGTAAAGGCCGACCCGACAGCAGAGCCTGTATCAATATCGTTTGACGATGTGCAATCCTGTGATTACGGCGAAAAGGACAAATATTCCGGTATCACCAAAACCGATGCAAATCCCGGAGATGCCATTTGTGTAAAAATCGGTGCAGAAGCCGTTGTTTTCACCGGCATCGCTGACAATGCTGCCGTGGAAATTTACAACATCTCCGGTAACAGAGTCTTTTCGGAAGCATCGGCCGACGGGGCATTCTCACTGCGCCGTAACATTGTCGGGCATGGCGTCTATATTGTCCGTATCGGTAAGTTTGTCACGAAGTTATCGCTCTAAACAGACACACAGGTTTTTTAATGATTTAGATTATACTTATGAACAATACATTTAAAACAATTACAACGGCCATCGCACTGACCGCAGGTATTTTCGCCCAGGCAGATCCCCGCGAAGTTGTCCGGATACAATACAACGATGGAATCGTTGACTACATACCTGCCGACGACATCGCCCGAATCTCGTTTGCACGCGGCGTGGATACCGGCAGCGAGCTTTACACGTTAGTCAATGAACGCTTCGATTTTCTGAAAGAAATTCTCACGTTTTACAATGGCCATTTCGCCATCGGCTACGGAGGCATCCTGATAGGGCTCGACTGTATGACAGAGGATATGAACGTCCCCGACAGCGGCTACAATTGGTTTAGAGAATGGTGCATATTCAATACCCAGTCACCGCTATATCATCCGACAGGCTATATGTGGGCCATGATGTACTCCACTATTCACGGCTGCAATTCGATAATCAGCAACCACGCCGCCTCGTCAGAAGAAAGCCGTCTGCTTTTGGCTCAGGCACATGCCCTACGTTCATGGGCATATTGGAATCTGGTGCAGATGTATGCCCCCAACTACCATTTTGCGCCGCAAGCCCCGGGGATAGTCATTCTTCCGGAAAACTCCGGACGCGACGGCACATATCCGCTTTCAACGGTTGAAGATGTGTATTCCGCCATTTTGGCCGACATCAATCTTGCAATAGACAATCTGAAGGAGATATCCATGGATCCCGCGCACATCAACGTGACCGTGGCAAAGCGGTATATCAACCTGGGGGCGGCCTATGGCCTTCGTGCCCGCTACAAGCTGACGATGCACCGCTACGCCGACGCTGCAGCTGATGCCTCCATGGCGATAGAGGCATCCTCAGGGCGCCCGCTTCTGCCTGCTGCCGCTGCCTATCCAGGTTTCAACGATGCAAAGCTCGGCAACTGGATGTGGGCTATTACCATTAATCCCGACGATGCATCCACCAAAAATAATGTTTGTAATTTTACCTCGCAGATCTGTTCGATATTCGATGGAGGATACTGCAATTTCGCCGTGCCCAAATGCTGCGGAAAAGCGCTCCATCAGTATCTTGAGGCGCAAGGCAATGATGTGCGGCGCATGTGGTTTACCGATGAATCCGGTAAAAACAAGAACCTCACTCCGGCCCAACAGAAGGTTGTCAATTTGTCTTACGAGACTCCCCGTATGCCATATCTCAACGTTAAATTCGACAACTATCAGGGGCGGGTGGTGCATCCGGTTCCTGCATCCGATATCCCTTTGATGCGAATAGAGGAGATGTATCTCATCCGGGCAGAAGGTCTGGCCATGTCTGGAAATGTTGATGAGGCACGCAATGTTCTTACCGATTTTGTTGCCACTTATCGTAATCCGGGCTATTCTTGCCAAGCCACCGATGCCAAGACGCTCCAGAACGAAATCATCTGGCAGCGTCGTGCCGAGTTCTGGGGCGAGGGCCTTGTGTACTTTGACAAACTGCGCCTGCAGCTCGACATGGACCGCTTCGGCGATGAGGCTGTACCTGACCGTTATATCCTGCGTATCCGTGGCAATTCCAAGTTCATGCTCTGCCGTTATCCTAAAGTCGCTCCCCAAGTGGAAGGCTTCGACTATGAACAAGAATCTGCACTCCCGGTTTATGGGCCGGCCGGCAACTGGAACGAATAACAAACACCTTCTTCACTACTCAACACATTTTTAATATGAAAAAACTTCTATTGTCACTGCTGTCTTTGACCGTGCTGATGGTCTGTGCACAGACCATCATTATGAAGGTAGAGATGAAGGATGGCACTGTGAGATATATCGATACCGACGCTGTGGATGAATTCAGTTTTCTCCAACTTGAGGAAATCCCCGAAACACCCGTTGACAATTATCTGACCGAAAACCTCTGGGACAATGCCCGGTGGTACCATAAGTCGTTATTCACAAATATTGACCACAATGTCAAAGTGACGGACCGATATGTGGCCAACAATCCTACAGACCACACGATTGTCATCTCAGGCTGGGGCAACGGATGCAGATCCATTACTCTACGAGGTGTCCAGACATACGCCGGGGTTAACCTGGAAATTCCATGCCAGTCAACCGGCTACCATCACCCGGAGTACGGCGAGATATGGATTGCAGACGCCGATCACTACAATGCCGATGTGCTTGGCCAGGAATACGTGGCCAGAAAGCTGTCGTATTACGACTCATACTATCTGATGCGTCTTGATGTGGTGTATTACGCCCCTGATTATCAAGACGGCAAGACATTCAGTTCAGCCGCAGTTGAATACATTACGGCACCTTATTATGCCCCGGTTAACTTCAAGTATGAAATCACAACCGACAACAATAAATTTTCCGCAAACATTCAGGCTTCTACATACGATGGTATTGTGGATCATATCGAGGCCTGCTGGGATGCCGTTGCCGGATATGATGACAATCTTCAAACCCGTCTCACAGAAAAGCTCAACAGCGAAGGTGGCACCAGATTTTCTATTTCCGATAATCCAGCCACCATTTTCACGGTTGAACCGGATGCGGAGCATTGCGGCGTAATGATAGTATATAAGGCATATGATTTCGAGGGAAATATAATCGGTGACGCAACTGCCGTTTCCTCAAATTATTTCACCATATACGAGTTCTCCGGATTAGAATCAGAAGTAACGTCAGGAGAACTGCATAGCATTCTCTATGCCGGTGATTACCCTGCTGACCTGTCCGTAAGATACAATCCTTCAGAGGGAGTAATGGGTGCAACTTACCGCATAACTATAGGCGCACCGGACGCAATCGTTGTCACAGCCGACAATATTTACAACCGCAATGCCGACAACAATATAGATGTATATATCCCTGAAACGGAGATGACAACTGATGTAGGTGACGGAAATACGCTTTGTGTTGCCACAACAGACTGGTTTTCCGAGAATATCCGTCAGATTCCCACCGAGCCGAGTTATTATTCGCCTGAAAACGGAGTAATGAAACTCCATGTGATATATTACCCCAAAGAGATTCCAGGTCGATATTACATCGTTGGCAACGAGTATTTCGTACATGAAGGTCCTGAGTTTGACAAACCTTATGTCGCACCCATTACAACAAAAGTAACCGAAATTGCAGACAAAGGCGATGGAACCAAAGATGTCATTGTGAAGTACACTCAGGCCAGACACAAGGCTGACAATATAAAATCCATTGTCACGGAGCTGAGTGTTGAGAGTGCAGTTGATTACATAGTGGAAAACTCCGGACAGATTACGCCTGTATCCTGCAATAACTCCCGGGAAGGCTCCTTCATTCTCAACACTTCTCTCTCAGGCGATTTGAGAGTGGTATCTGTGCTTTTTGACACTGACGGCAATGTTATCGGATCTGCCTCCGACAATCTATACATCAAGGACTTTTCTCCTGACAAATGGACATATCTCGGCCAGACTCTCTTCGAAGACGGTTGGATAGCCGGCGTGCTGGAGGAAGGAGCGCCGGCAGCAGCTGCAGACAATTCCTGGAATGTAGACCTTTATCAATCCAGAACCGATCCGACACTTTATGCCATCGATAAACCGTGGTCGAAACAGACCGCATGCCCCTATGCTGAGCAGAACACAACAGGAGCCCTCGCAGACATGGCTCTGATACAGTTCCACATCTATGATGGGTATGTATTTGTAACGCCACAACGTTCCGGTTTTACACCAAGCCCAATCAACAAAGAATTAATTATCAGCAATATAGAAGGAGAAATGCTTGCAGAATATCCTGACGCTTCCATACAGGACATTATCGATGCCATGGCAAACAGCCAATACGCCCAATCCACATTTGCCAATAATATCGTAGAAATTCTTTGTCCGACAATATGGATAGGGTCTGATCTATATTCAGCAAAACAACCATGCAGAATCCATTTCCCGGCAGAAGTTGAGCAAGCCGTATCATATCAGCAGCCGAACGGGGCACGAATCTCCAGAACAAAGTTGCCTGACGTTCCGAATCTTGACATTATGCCCATAATGCAAATAAGTGAATCCAAATCAAGGATTGCTGGAACTCTCTTCCAACCGTCCTTGACTCTCCATCATATTAATTAATCTGATTCTACAGGAATTTATTCAGACAAAACCAACGATTGTCCGATATAATGATGTGACACAAACCATTAATATTATGGCATAATAACAGACCCACAGGGCTGATTCTCGCAAGTGAAGAATCAGCCCTGTGGGTTTTATGGGGTGCAGACAATGCAGTCTGTTGGTAGCGAAGTTTTTGCGTCCGGAGGGCGGCAAATAATCTGCTACCGAAGGGTGGCGAGGGGATTATTTGGCGCGGAGGGAGGACCACCAGAGGTAGGCTATGAGGAGCGCATAAGCGATGAGGCCATAGACCTGCAACATGCCGGCCGACACTCCACATACATATTCATAGCCGAAGAAGCGGGTAAGGGCGGCAAACACACCGAACAGGGCGCCCCCGGCAATGAGGCCGGAGGAGATGAGTGTGCCACGGTCGCGGCGTGCCTCGTTCACTTTCTTGTCCTTAGAGCTGTTACCCACGAACCATGCCACGGCACCGCCTACAAGGAGCGGTGTATTGAGCGACAGGGGTATGAACATACCCAGGCAGAATGCCAAGGCCGGAACGCCGAGCCAGTTGAGCAGCAGAGCGAGAACAACGCCGGTCATGTAAAGAATCCAGGGGGTGTCGCCACCCATCATTAGCGGCTCGATGACCTTGGCCATGGCGTTGGCCTGAGGTGCCACAAGGGCATTCTCACCCGAGAAGCCGTACACCTGGTTGAGCACCAGAATCACACCGCCGACGGTGGCTGCCGACACCAGTGTACCGAGGAATTTCCACTGTTCCTGACGGCGTGGGGTCGAGCCAAGCCAGTATCCAACCTTGAGGTCGGTGACGAAGCCGCCGGCCATCGAGAGTGCGGTGCAAACCACACCTCCGATAACCATCGAGGCCACAATGCCGGAAGTTCCGTTAAGACCGATGGCCACGAAGATGGCCGATGCTATGATAAGGGTCATGAGCGTCATGCCCGAAACAGGATTTGAACCCACTATGGCGATGGCATTGGCCGCAACGGTGGTGAACAGGAAGGCGATAAGGGTAACCACCACCCATGCGATGATGGCCTGCCACCAGCTGTCGATGACACCGAAACGGAAGAACAGCAACACGGCAACAAGGGCCAAACCGATGAAGAACACTATGTGCTTCATCGATATGTCCCACTGCCAGCGCTGCGGACGTTCGGCTGCTGCCGCACCACCCTTGAACTCACGGCCTGCAAGCCCGACTGCCTGACGGATGATGGGCCACGACTTGACGATGCCGATGACACCGGCCATGGCGATACCGCCGATACCGATCATGCGGGCATAATTGCTGAAAATCTCGTTGGAGCTCATGGCCGCAATCTCTGCATTGCCGTATGTTCCCATCAGGGGGATAATCACCCACCACACAAAGAACGAACCGGCGCAGATGATGAAGGCGTAACGCAAGCCGATGATGTAGCCCAGACCGAGCACGGCGGCTCCTGTGTTGCAGCTCAGCACAAGCTTTGTCTTTGCGGCAATGGCTTCACCCCAGCTCCCGACCGTGGTTGTGAGCGTTCCGGCCCAGAAGCCGAAGATCTCAACTACATAGTCGTATATACCACCGATCAGCGAGGCTATGACGAGAGTCTTGGCCTGTGAGCCGCCGGCAGCTCCGGCGGTCTGTCCGCTTGCGAGTACCTGAGTGGTGGCGGTAGCCTCCGGGAAGGGGTATTTGCCGTGCATGTCCTTCACGAAATATTTTCGGAAGGGGATGAAGAACAGGATTCCGAGCACACCGCCGAGCAGAGAGCTGAGGAATATCTGGAAGAAGTTCACCGAAATCTCGGGATACTTGGCCTGAAGGATGTAGAGAGCCGGAAGTGTGAAAATGGCTCCCGCCACAATCACGCCAGAGCATGCTCCGATGCTCTGTATGATTACATTCTGCCCGAGGGCATTCTTCTTGTTCAGGGCGCTCGACAGACCCACTGCAATGATAGAGATGGGGATGGCGGCCTCGAACACCTGCCCAACCTTAAGCCCGAGATAGGCAGCCGCGGCGCTGAAGATGACGCAGAGCACCAGACCCATCAGCACGGAATAGACCGTGACCTCACGGTACTGGCGCGCCGGATGCATCAGCGGGCGGTATTGCTCATCGGCGCCGAGTTCGCGGAACGCGTTTTCGGGCAGTTCCACAGGATCCACATCGTTGGCGAATCCCTCCGCCTCGGGTGCGGGCGGCATAGCGGTTTTACTTTTTTCCATATCGTGAATTTATAAATTTATTGTCATTTTTCGGCAACATGCTGTGTTGCGGCTGCGGTACGGGCGGCATCATTGCTGCGGACGGGAGAGGATGTCGAACGTGTCGACCACAATCTCCGTAACCGACCGCTTTATGGCATTGGCGTCCTGCCATGCCCGCGTGCGCAATTTCCCTTCGATATATAGCTTTGTGCCTTTTGTGATGTAGCGTTCAGCCGTCTCGGCATGGCGGTCCCACATCACTATGTTGTGCCATTCGGTGCGTTCGGGCACCTGCACACCCTGTGCTGTGGTATAGGCGGGGTCGGACGTGGCAAGCGAGAAGGTGGCATACGGACGGCTCCCGACATATTTTATCTCCGGATTCCTCCCCACATTTCCCACAAGTATCACTTTATTTACCGACATGCGACAGGCTGGTTTAATGTTTTACAGCTACTTATTTGTTTGAAATCCAAATTTAGCACAATTTACGCTAAATCCGCGCGATTTGCACAGGAAAATTCAAATCAAAAATCAGATATGGAACCGCACGGACGCCGACAGGCTGCGCGGAAGCATCGGGCCGTAGATGTAACCCGAATCACGCAGATACCCCTGGTCAAAATGTTTCTGATAGCTGTTGAAGATGTTGGAGATGCCTATGCCCAGGTCTATGCATCCGCTGTGCATTATCTTGAACTCGTAGTTGAGCTTGAATCCGAGGTCAAAGAAATCGGGCGTTGTCTCGGCCACATCCACCGGCGTGCCAGATCCCTCCATGTGCTGCACGAGCATCGAACCGCTGTAGGTGCCGTTGAGCGATGCACGGAAACTGCGGGTAATGTTGTAACTTATCATCAGATACCCATAGAGGTCGGGGGTGCGGAACATCCGCTTTTCCGGAGCCACCGCCGGGTTCTCACTCCAGTATTCCGGAGTTTTGTAGCGGCTCCGCTGCCATGTCAGACCGGCCTGCAGGTCGACCCTTGCAGGAAACGAGGCTTTCGCCTCGACGTTCACGCCCCACACCGTGGCGCCCGAACCGTTGTAACGCTCGAGCACGGCATTGCCCTGATCGTCGGGTTCGTCAAGCTTGCGCAGGGCGAACACATCGCGCAGGTCGGTGTAGAAACCTTCGATCATCAGATTTGTCTGCACATTGCCGAAACGGTGATACATGTCGGCCGAACCGCTGAAACTGTTGCTTTTCTCATGTGTCAGACCCGGAGCCAGAACGGTGACCAGACGCTCACCGCCTACCACGGCCACGTGGAAATCCTCGGCATAAGCCTGCGGCGAGCGGAATCCGGTGGAGTAGGACAGACGGAAATTGAAATTATCCGACGGATTGAAACGGATGTTTGCGCGCGGCGACAGGATTGCATTGCGGATCAGTGAGTTTTTGTCGATGCGGCAGCCGATGAGGAATCCCCAACGGTCGTCGCGCCATTCGTTCTGCAGATAACCGCTGTAGATGTTGACGCGTTGCACCACATTGTGGTCATAACTCAGGGTGACATCATGCAGATAGTTATGATTGTACTCCACTCCGGCAATGAGTTCGGAGGGCATGAACCACAGGCGGCTGAACGAGTGGGTCCATTGGGCGCCTGAACTGATTACGAGGTCGTGGGTGGTGCCGTAGGCGTTCGGATCCATCTCACTGCCGTAATAACTGTTGCGTTTGGTGTTCTGCAGGGCGGCGAATACATTGAGATGGTCGGCACGGCTGCGCGACCACAGGTCGAACGACGCCTCGCCTCCGTGGATGTTGTGGTCCACCTGCTCGGCCACCATGGCCTGATGGGCCTGCAGGTCAAGATTGTCGCCACCACGGCGGTACTCGTGCGTGCCGTGATATTCCAGCGTCAGGCGTGTATCATCGGACGGACGCATGAACGCGCGCGCACCCAGGGTCTGGGTTTTAAGCTGTGCTATTTCGGTGAAACCGTCGCCGTCGTGGTCGTAACCGTCGCGTACGCGGTTCTGCCCGTAGACAAAAAGCCCCAGACGGTTGTTGCCGTTCACCACCGATGCATTCACCGTGGTGTTGTTGTCGAGTTTGCCGGTGATGCCTACTGAGGTGAGGCTGTGGGCGGCTTCGGCATAATTCACCACCGGGTCGCGGGTTATGATGTTGATTGTGCCGCCTATGGCCGAGGAGCCGAACAGGGC
>OHDC01000024.1_pt1 | contig 141260 bp, 117 predicted proteins | sample 1566851 | NCBI WGS metagenome assembly OHDC01 (sample SAMEA3879590, study PRJEB24766) | human gut metagenome | biome: human-associated habitat; feature: feces | place: USA | collected 1985/1987 | reverse complement strand
TATAAGAATTACGTATAAGAATTATAAGAATTACGTATAAGAATTATAAGAATTACGTATAAGAATTATAAGAATTACGTATAAGAATTATAAGAATTATATAAATTCATCAGCCTTCCCCAACGCCTCCCATCAAGACACACAAAAGCCCAGCCTTTTCAGGCTGGGCTTATTCTGAGGTACCAAGCGGAATCGAACCGCTGTAGACGGTTTTGCAGACCGTTACCTAACCACTCGGCCATGGTACCATCGGTTTTGCGGATACAAAGGTAGGAAGATATTATGAATTTTCCAAATTTTAGAGCCGTACTTCTTTAAAACTTTTTTCACACAATCAGCTCCCCGACCGTATCGGACTATGCAGCAGGCACATCACAGGACATAAAGAATGGGCGTATCAGGATTTTTCTTTAATCAGCCCCCGACGATACGCCGCAAGCAGGCGCATAAGATCTGTTACCTGCTGTGCAAGCTCCCGCCCCTTGTCGGTGTCGCGGACTTTGAGACGCCGGGCCTTGAACTGGCTAAGGACCGTGTTGGAAATGATGTCCTGCCCCTCCTCAATGGCTTTCTGTCTTGACTCAAACGGCTCATGCTGCACAAGCTGGAATCCCCGCGAGTGAAACACCAGGGTATACCCGGCAATGCCTGTTTCCGGCTGATATGCCTTGGAGAAGCCACCGTCAATCACCAGAAGTTTACCGCCGGCCTTCACGGGGTTCTCCCCTTTCCTGATTTTTACGGGAACATGTCCGTTGATTATATGCGAGCCATCGGCCGGCAGTCCGAATTCCGCCAGAATTGCATCGCACACCTCCAGATTGTCACGGAGCGTATAATAATGTCCTTTTACCTCTTCATGGGTAGTCTTGTCCTCAATGAGATAGCGTTCAAATGTGGCCATTTTCGACTTGTCGAAGAATGGCGAATCCGGACCGCACCACAGATACCACATATAATCCACCTCCCACGCGGCGTCCTGCCCCTCCTCAGGGCTGCAGGCCGTTTGCACAAGCTGGTCAAGGCGGTCGAACAGAGCCTTACCGCTCAGCTGCTCTCCACCGATGTCTACCTTGCGGAACGAACCGTCGGCGTTCAGCGGCATAGAGGCATGAAACATCAGATTGTTATTGCGGGCGAGATACATTGATCCGTGGTGCAGCAGACAATTGATATGCTTGCGCAGTTTCTCGCTGTTTACGAATGAATTGCGCAGACCATCGACCAGCGTCTGCTCGGCTTCGGTGAGCTTGTAGGGATCTGACGGGTCGATAGTGGGGAAATAATTGTCGCGCAACGGATATGTTTTCCCTTCAAGTTCGATGGTGCCTTCAGCGTAATCGATATTGTGAAGCAGCCGGCGGTCGGTCATGCCGAACTCAGGGCGCCGCTCTGCAATCTGCCCCTCGAGCTTCCATTGAATCACACTCACCACTTTGTGCATCTGCGCCATCACCTGAATCTCCTTGTCTGTGTATGCCTTGTTGGCGAACTTCAGGCGTGGCATATAAAGACCGACATCGGCTGAGCCGTATGTGTCCATGGCAAACGTGGCAAGGGGAAGCATGTTTATGCCATATCCTTCCTCAAGTGTCTCCAGGTTGCCATAACGAAGCGACACCCTCAGCACATTGGCAATGCAGGCGTCGTTGCCGGCAAAGGCTCCCATCCAGAGTATGTCGTGGTTGCCCCACTGGATGTCGACGTTATGATAATTGCAGATGGTATCCATTATGATGTGTGCGCCCGGCCCGCGGTCGTAAATGTCGCCCACAATGTGCAGGCTGTCGATGGCAAGCCGCTGAATCAGCTCACACATGGCCACAATGAAATCGTCGGCACGGCGTGTGGCTATGATGGTAGATATGATCTGGTTGAAATACGCATGCTTGTTGGCGTCGGCCACAGTCTCATGCAGGAGTTCCTGAATGATATAACTGAAATCAGGCGGAAGCGCCTTGTTCACCTTTGAACGTGTGTATTTCGACGACACGTTCTGTGCCACTTTCACCAGACGGTTGAGAATTATCTCATACCATTCGGTCATCTGCGGTTCCTGCTGCTTTACAAGGCGCAGCTTCTCCTGAGGATAATATATGAGGGTGCACAGTTCCTTGAGGTCGCGGTCGCGCAGTGTGTTTCCGAAAATTTCGGTCACCTTGCGCTTCACCGTTCCGGAGGCATTTTTAAGCACATGCTGAAACGCCTCACTTTCACCGTGGATATCGGTCAGAAAATGCTCGGTACCTTTCGGAAGGTCAAGAATAGCCTCCAGATTGATCACCTCGGTGCTCGCGGCCGCTATGGTTGGGAACGAACGCGACAACAGAGTGAGATAACGCAGATCGCTTTTCAAATCTACTGTGGTATAGTGAATATGTTCCGTCATATCAACAATTTATGTCAATTCTGAAAATCAGGTTTAAAACAAGGCCGACTGGCAGGCCCTAACATGTGTGCTATTCAAAGGCAAATATACGGAAAAATATTTGAGGTGCGGCCTACAATGCATCCATATTTTTAACAGCTTCATATGCGTAAAAATCGTAAATTTGTAGATAGAAGTTTTCATGCAAACAAGCGTCTGACCATAATGAAGCAAACAACCGACCATAACTCCGATTCCTTTCTCAATGACGAACAGCGCGCCGCGGCCACCTACAGCGGCCGCAATCTGCTGGTACTGGCCGGTGCCGGTACCGGAAAGACCCGCACCATAATAGCCCGTGCCAGGCACCTGCTCGAATCCGGTGTTCAGCCGTCGCGTCTGCTCATACTGTCGTTCACGCGGAAATCGGCAAAGGAGATTGTCAACCGCCTGCAGTCATCCATCTCACAGGACGCGCGCCAGCTGCACGGACAGACGTTCCATTCATGGTGCATGGAAATGATAGAGCGCAATCCGGCGGTGTTCAATTTCGGCAAATTCTCGGTCATCGATGAGGAGGACCGCGAAAGCGCGTTCCGGCTGGTTTGCGGACGCCATTTCAAGAAATCCAACTTCATCGAGGCCAAGCAGCTGGCCGAAGTCTATTCCTACGCGGTCAATGCACGCTGCAATCTGTCCACCGCACTCGGGCGCCGGCTGTTTAACGGACAGATGGATGAAGACACCCGAAAAAAGATTCTGACACGTCTTCCCGTATTTCAGGATGTAATCAAAAAATATATCGCCTTCAAGAGCGAGCGTCATTACCTTGACTACGACGATATTCTCCACAAAGTGGCTGTGGGACTGAAAAAGAATCCGGCGGCAGCCGCCTTCATCGCCGGGGCGTACGACCATATCCTCATCGATGAGATGCAGGACACCAATCCGTTGCAGTACCTGCTTCTTGAATCGTTCTGGAATCAGTGCAACCTGTTCTGCGTGGGCGACGATGCACAATCTATCTACGGATTCCGAGGCGCCGACTTCCAGTCTATCCACCATTTCACCGAGGTTGTCCCGGATGCCAAGGTGCTGAAACTCACCACTAACTACCGCTCCACCCAGGAGATTCTCGACCTGTCGAACTGGCTGCTCGACCGTTCGCCATTGGTTTACGACAAGCACCTTGTGGCCGCACGCGGTGCCGGCATCAAGCCGGTGCTGGCTCACTTCCATGAAGAATGGGACCAGGCCCGCGACATTGTGATGCGCATAAAGAACAGTCAGGGCGAAGAAGGGGCAAGCTATGCCGACAACATGGTACTGTCGCGCTCCAACTGGGGGCTGCGCTCGGTGGAGGCGTGTCTGGTGGAGGCTCAGATACCCTATGTAATCTACGGCGGCACAAGCCTCATGGCTTCCGCTCACATACGCGACATTGTGGCCGCGCTCCGCATTGTTGCCAATCCGCGCGACGAGCTTGCCTGGCAACGGTATCTGTGCCTTTTCCCTCGTATCGGCGAGATAACAGCCGCCAAAATCATTGACCGCGTGCTCGAAAAAGACACCCTCGGCGAATGCCTTGAAGAGCTCACCAGCAACTCGGTCCTCGACCCGTCGGCAGCACTCACACTGGCTGCCATAAAGAAAGTTGAGGTGGAGGTAAACCTGGCTGTTGCGGAAGCCTTGAAAGGCCTTACGGCCATTCTACGGCAAAAATACCGCGACGACTGGGACCGGCGACGCCCCGACGTGGTTCTGCTTGAAAAAATAGGCGAAGCATCCGAAAGCCTGACAGCATTCATTGCCGACTACATCCTCGACCCGTCGCTGTCTACTGCGGTCAAGAACGAATCAGATGCCACAAACTGCGTTGTGCTCACTACCATCCACTCAGCCAAGGGGCTGGAAGCGAAGAACTGCTACCTCGTGAATGTGAACTACAACCAGTATCCGTCGCCCAAAGCCGTGGCCAACGGAGAGAACGCCATCGAAGAGGACCGAAGATGCCTCTACGTGGCTCTTACGCGAGCCAAGGACCGCCTCGTAATCTACCGCAATCATCGCGCCACGCAGGTGGCCGAGGACCGCTACACCCGCGAACTCGACATGACGCACCTGTATTTCCTCAACAATCTGCCAACTTCGCTCTACACCTTTGAGGACATAACAGATACAAAACACACATGGGACACTTATCGCGGAGCCGGAATCTCCTTGTCCGACTGCGACGATTTCGATTTTTCCTGACGTCCACAGCGCCTGCAGGGCGGCTTCGGTCATTCCGGCGAACCATACTACAGAATTTTTTGCAAACAAAATGTCCACACCGGTTGTTCTTGCATAAGACGCACTGCGGTGCGCGCTATAAGAAACCGACTGAAACCTTACAACACATTTAACAACAACTAAAATGAAAGCTATTTTACTTGCAGCAGCTGCCGTTGCAGCGCTCGCATTCGGTTCTTGCTCAAAAGCAGACAAAGCGGCCAAAGCCGAATCAAACGATTTCAAGTCAAAAATCGAGAACTGCACCAACCCCGATTCTATAGCCACCTACGTCCAGCAGGCCGAAGCCTATGCCCGCAAGCTTGTTGACGAAGGCAAAGTTGAAGAAGCCAAGAAGTATCTGGCCGACATCCAGCCCATTGTGGAGAAAAAAGCACCTGCACTTGCCGGCGTATTCGAGACTGTGAAAACCGCAGTCGACAAATTTCCTGCAAAGGCCGATTCAGTAGCCAGCGCATCTGTTGAATCCGCCAAGGAGGCAACCGCCAATGCTGTTGACTCAGTAAAGAACGCAGCCGCCCAGAAAGCCAACGATGCAGTCGAAGCCGCCAAAGATAAGGCTGCTGACGCTGCCGACAAGGCATCAAACGCAGCCAACGATGCTGTAAACAACGCCAAGGACAAAGTAAACAATCTCCTCGGAAAATAAGCTCAGACTAACGCCAAAACTTACAACCATGAAGGCTGTGCCGTATTTTTTTATGGCACAGCCTTTAATTATAGAGCACGTAGCAGGCCGGAACAAGAGAGCGCTTGAAAGCACACTATATATACTTGTATATCAATGTATTACCCCCCCCATTTAAAAAATCTGAAATATTTGTGATAGTTTAAAATAAAACAATTAATTTTGTAAAGCAAATTAAGTTGAACTTGGCAGTCTATGAGATTCCGTCATCAAGCCTGACCTTCGGAAATCTTTAAAGTGGAATGAATCATACTCACCCTGACGATAATTTTAAAGAAACGATATCGAAGAAAATTGCCAATCGTGACATCGTGGCTGGAGTGGTAGGTCTCGGCTATGTAGGATTGCCATTGGCAGTTGAGACCGCAAAAGCAGGATTCAAGACCATAGGCTTTGACGTTAAGAAAGAGAAAGTTGATTCGGTTAATGAGGGGCTCAACTATATCGGGGATGTAGCGGACGCCGACCTGAAAAAGCTCGTCGAACAAGGCATGCTTGTCGCCACAACCGATTTCAGTAATATTGAAAATGTTGATTTAGTGGCTATTTGCGTTCAGACACCGCTGGATGCGGATCGACATCCCGACATGAGTTATGTTAAAGCTGCCGCGAAATCAATTGCAAAACATCTCCACAAGGGGATGATGGTGACTCTCGAATCAACCTCTTATCCCGGCACTACCGAGGAGCTCGTGAAACCCATCCTCGAATCATCAGGCCTTAAATGCGGTCAGGATTTCTATCTCGGATTCTCCCCGGAACGTATCGACCCCGGCAATTCAACTTACAACACCAAAAATATACCCAAAGTAGTTGGTGGTCTGGGAGCAGACGCAGGCGAGATTATCTCCGCCATGTATGAAGCGGTGCTGGAGCATAAAGTGTTCCGTGCCTCTACGCCCGCCGTAGCGGAAATGGCCAAAATGCTGGAGAATGCTTACCGCAACGTAAATATCGGACTAATCAACGAGTTTGCCATCTTTTGCAATGAGATGGGCATTGACATATGGGAAGTTATAGAGGCATCAAAAACCAAGCCATTCGGTTATGCCCCGTTTTATCCCGGCCCCGGAATAGGCGGCCACTGCATCCCGGTCGATCCCTGTTTCCTGAATTATAAGGCTAACGCATACGGCTTCCGGTTTTCTACGATAGAGGCATCCACTGAGGTCAACGACTTTATGCCCGACTATTGTGTGAAACGTATCGGGCATATCATTGACCGCCGGTTCCACCAGCCGCTCAAAGGCTCAAGGGTTCTTATACTCGGAATTGCTTACAAACAGGATATAAATGACTATCGCGAATCCCCTGCAACCCGCCTCATCAACAAGTTGCAAACGAATGGTGCCGACATTTTATTCTTCGACCCTTATGTCTCGACAATACAGCTCGAAGGTAAAGTATATAAAGGGGCGAATGAACTGACAGCCGACCTCATCAGGAGTGTAGACATTGTGGTAATCACTACACCGCACACCAACGTCGATTACAGATTTGTCCAACGCCATGCCAAGGTAATTTTCGACACACGCAATGCCACCCGCGACATTCCCGACAGGAGCAATATTGAACTGCTTTAACTATCCGACATGGACGACACGAACTATTTTGTACATCCGTCAAGCTACATAGATGACAATGTCAGCGTAGGCGACGGCACGAAAATATGGCATTTCTGCCATGTTCAGACAGGAGCCTCGATAGGTCGTAACTGCACTTTGGGGCAGAACGTTTATGTCGGTAACAATGTCAAAATTGGCAACGGAGTGCGTATTCAGAACAATGTATCCGTATATGAGGGCGTTGAAATTGAAGACAACGTGTTTTGTGGTCCGTCATGCGTGTTTACCAACGTAACAACTCCACGTGCTCAATTTCCTGCACACGGTGTATATGTCAAGACTCTAATCAAAGAGGGTGCGTCGCTTGGTGCAAACTGCACTATCATTTGCGGACACACCATTGGCCGCAGCGCATTGATTGCTGCCGGTGCTGTGGTGACGAATGATGTCATGGACTATGCGCTCATGGCGGGTGTGCCGGCCAGGCAAACAGGATGGGTGTGCGAATGCGGCCGGCAACTCAACGAAACATTCCGGTGCCTTTGCGGACGCGCTTATGTGCATGACGGAGGACGTCTGAAGAAGCAGAACGAATTATGCAATTCAGGGACTTAAAGCAACAATACCGGATACTGAAAGCCGACATAGACAGGGCAATCCTTGACGTGGCGGCTTCGGGAGCTTATGTAATGGGGCCTGCCGTGGTGGAACTTGAAAGGATGCTGGCCGATTATGTGGGGACACGTCATTGCGTATCATGCGCCAGCGGCACCGATGCATTGATGCTTGCCCTGAAAGCATGGGGCATCGGACATGGCGATGCCGTGTTTGTGCCGGATTTCACATTCTTTGCCTCGGCAGAAGCCGTCTCATCCGTGGGTGCCACCCCGGTTTTTGTTGACGTTGACCGCGAAACCTTCAATATCAATCCTGCCGATCTTGAAAACAAGATTCAAGCGACGATTCGGGAAGGAGAACTGCTGCCGAAAGTCATAATGGCGGTTGACTTGTTCGGGCTGCCCGCAAATTATCCTGCTATCCGCACGATAGCCGACAATCACCATCTGCTCATACTTGAGGACGGTGCCCAGGGATTCGGTGGTGCGGTCGACGGCAAGAGATGCTGTTCGTTCGGCGAGATTTCAACCACTTCGTTTTTTCCGGCCAAACCGCTCGGATGTTACGGCGATGGCGGCGCCTGTTTCACCGACAATGATGAATGGGCCGCACTGATAGGCTCATACCGTATGCACGGAAAAGGCGCGTCAAAATACGAGAATATACGCATAGGGATGAACTCGCGGCTTGACACCATTCAGGCAGCCATCCTGCAAGTCAAACTGAAAGTCTTCGACAACGAACTCGCCGCCATCAACAAAGCCGCCGCAGAATATACGGCCCGCCTGGCCGACATCGTAGAAACACCTGCTGTTCCTGCCGGATTCCGGTCGAGCTGGGCACAATACACCATCAAGCTGAACAGCAACGCCGAACGCAATGGGTTGCAGGCATACCTTAAAGGACAAGGAATCCCGTCGATGGTCTACTATCCGTGTCCGTTGCATCGACAGATGGCCTACAGGAACTTCGGGCAACCCGAATCAGGCTATCCTGTAGCCGACAGCTTGTGCAACACCGTCCTATCCCTGCCGATACATCCTTACATTTCATTTGGAGAAATCACTGATGTATGCAATGCAATCAAGACTTTCCTGCAACGCGAAAACGGGCACCAAGGAGAATCAGGACAGGCTTAAGCGAAACTGCACTCCCACAAACCGTTGAAAAACAGACAAAGCTTCCATGAAATCCAATCCGGAAAATACTCTTTTTAAGAATATCCTCAAACTCATATCAGGAGAGGGTATCGGCAGAGCCATCGGATTTGTGGCGGCACCATTCATCACCCGACTGTACACGACATCCGATTTCGGAATCCTTGCAGTTTTTGCATCATTATGCGCTCTCTTCTATCCCTTCTGCACGCTCCGCTACACTCTTGCCATCCCATTGCCTTCCAATGAAAAAATCGGCATCAACGCATTGGCGGCATGCCTGCTTATCCTTGCCGGCAATACCATAATCATCGGCGTTTCTTTAGGGTTCTTCCATTCCCCTATCCTCTCGTTTTTCGCCTCGGAGGACATCGACGCGTTCTGGTATTTTATTCCTCTGGCATTTTTCTTTCACGGCACATCCGAGGTTTTATCATATTACGCCACCCGATACCGCGATTTTTCAACCATTGCAAAAGTTTCGGTTATACAGAAAGCTATCGGAGCATTGACCAAGATTGTGCTCGGACTGCTCCGTTTCAATGTAACCGGCCTCCTGATTGGAAACATCATAGCCGAAAGCGGAGGCCTCACACTGTACATGCGTACTTATTGGCAAAAACTGAAAACCGGTGCATGCACCGTGACACCCCCAAAAATCCATTTTGTACTTAAACGATACGTCAACTTCCCGTTATACAGGGTCCCCTCTCAGTTATTGCTGAATGCATCCGGCAGCATTCCCATTCTTTATTTTGCATGGCATTTCGGCACCGGTACAACCGGACTGATAAGCCTGGCAATAACTATGTTGTCGGTTCCCGTAGCTATTGTATGCACATCTGTGGGAAGAGCTTTCTACGGCGAAATCGCATCGATGGGGAGGGAATGCAGCAGACGTATATCAGCGCTCACCGCAAGCATAATGATCAAACTGCTTGCAGTCAGCATTGTCCCCTTTACACTCATAATATGTTTCGGTCCCTGGATTTTCCAGACCTTCTTTGGCCCCGAATGGACTCAATCCGGCACTTTCGCCCGCTATCTTTGTCTGTATCTTATCTTCCGGTTCGTCTATAGCCCGATAGGCGACGGCATATTCAATGTGTTCGAACAGCAGAAGCTCGTGTTCCGGCTTGAAGTGTCGCGTATCACGATTGTGGTATTGAGCCTGTTTGTAGCCTACACCCACAATTTCTCCGCCAACAGCACAATCCTCATTTATAGTCTCGCCCTAACGGCACAATATATCATCTCTATCATTGTCATCTTTTATATTTTAAGGAGAGCCTCACGATGAAAAAGACCATCATACATGTTGCACCGTTTCCCATTCAGAATATGGGGAAAGGGAAAGGTAGAGTTTCCACATATTTGCCACTTAAGGGATTAGTGGAAAGTGGATATGATAATATCTATATAACCAATAGCCCTTATGCAAGCCATGAGGATTCGGAACCCGGAATAACAGTGGTTAAAATAGCCGACCCGTTTACAAAGACCTGTTTTGCGTATACAAGATTATATATGCTGCTTTTCTATTTCCCCATAATTTATCCACTATTTATTTACCATGCCATACGAATAGCCAAAAGAAGGAATGTAGTTATGGTATGCTGCCACTCGTATTATCTGGCTTTCGTGGGATACATACTTGCAAAAATATTTAAGGCTAAATATGTTTCGAAATTCTACGGTATTGGAACGCCAAGCGCACCCGGGCATCCAGATATAGTGCGCAAGTCCGCATTCTGGTATCCTTCAGACTTCTATATCATTACAGATGATGGATCAAATGGGTATGAGTATGCGTTAAAAAGAGGTGTATCTCCGGATAAAATAGCATTTCTTCGTAATGGAATCGATAAGCCGGATACTCTGGAAAGGGACGACCGTTTATATAAAGAACTTGCTCCAAACAATGAAAAGCTTTTACTATCTGTCTCTCGGCTTGTCAGTTCTAAAAATGTCGATAAAATCATAGACGCTTTCCATGAAGTATCAGAAACGCTACCAAACATACGATTAGTGATTGTCGGCGATGGCTTGAAACGTAAGGAGCTTGAAACAAAGGCATCTGACCTGGGAATTTCTCAACGTATCAGTTTTATTGGCGCTATCTATCATAAAGATGTGTTCCGATACCAAAGTGTTGCTGATATATTTATTAGTATGAATAACATCAGCAGTCTTTCTAATCCGGTTTATGAGGCAATGAGCTGTGGGAAATGCGTTATTGCATTAGATCGTGGCGATACCCGTAAATTAATCAAAGATGGAGAGAACGGGATAGTAATAAAATCATATGTAGAGCTAAAAGACGCAATAACAGCCTTAATTTCTAACCCAGACAGGATTGCTCGATTGGGGTTGGAAGCCCAGAAGACCATCTCTACATGGCTTTCTTGGGAAGAAAGAGTGAAAATAGAAATAGCACTGATAAACAATCTACTTGAATGCCGGTGAGAGATTAAATTAAGATATAACAAAACGGAAAAATGGAGAAAATAGATTTTGTTATACTCTGGGTGGATGACCAAGAACCTATGTGGCAAAAAGCATTTCGCTCATATCTGCCCAAAAGTCAATATACGGATGACACCCGTTATATACGTTACCGCAATTGGGATAACCTGCGTTACTGGTTTCGCGGCGTGGAAAAGTTTGCCCCATGGGTAAACAAAATACATTTTATTACCTGCGGTCAGATACCGGATTGGCTGAACACGAACGCATCCAAGATGCATTGGGTAAAACATTCTGACTATATCCCCAACGAGTATCTGCCTACATTCAGCTCTCGGCCAATAACACTGAACCTGCACCGGATACCCGAATTATCCGAGCATTTCGTTTTATTCGATGATGACTGCTTCCTGATTGATAAGGTGAAACCTGAACTATTTTTCAGGGATGGACTGCCATGCGACTTGGCAGCCTTCAATACGCTATCTCCCGGAGGAATGTTTACGCATAACGTGGTGAATGATTTGTGTGTCATAAATGCCTCATTTAAAAAACACGAAATGCTACGTAAGCATTTTTGGAAATGGTTCTCCCTTCAGGCCGGAACCAAACTGATGCGTACCCTCTTTTTATTACCTTGGCCACATTTCACGGGCTTTTACGATCATCACTTACCGCAAATTTTCCTCAAATCCACTTTTGAAGAAGTATGGGAACATCATAGAGATATTCTCATTCGCTCTACGGCTGCCCGTTTTAGAAGTATCGCAGACGTCAATTCATGGCTGTTCCGCTACTGGCAACTGGCCAAAGGGGATTTTGTCCCGAGGAACTTAGATAGATACGGAGCCTATTTTAGTATCTCTGATAAAAATATAGATAAAATAGCACAGACAATAGAATATCAGAAGAAAAAGATGGTATGTCTGAATGACGGCGAAGTGTCCTCGTTCGAGGAGGCCAGAAACAGGATAAATGCTGCTTTCCACAAAATTTTACCGGAAAAATCATCGTTCGAAAAATAATTGGTTCAAGCTTAAAACAATACTAACAGGACAATGGCAGGAAAGAACTTTGCACTGATAGGTGTGGCGGGCTACATAGCACCGCGCCACATCAAGGCTATCGCCGATACGGGCAATAACCTCATGGCCGCTTATGATTGCTTCGACAGCGTGGGACGTCTGGACAGCTCTTTCCCCGAATGCGACTTCTTTACACAGCACGAGCAATTCAGCCGCTTCTGTTCCAGGCAGATGGCTTCCGACGCCCCATTACACTATACTTCAATCTGCACGCCGAACCATACACATGATGCATTTATCCGCTACAGACTGCGCCTCGGCACGGATGTCATTTGTGAGAAACCGCTGGTGCTCAATCCTGAGGAAGTCGACAGCCTGGTGGATCTGGAGAAGGAAACCGGACACAAAGCATACAACATCCTGCAACTGCGACTACATGAATCGATCATAGCCTTGAAGAAAAAGATTGACGAAAGCCCTGAAGACAAAATCCATGACGTGGATCTGACCTACATCACATCACGTGGGAAATGGTATCATGCCTCATGGAAAGGCGACATCAGCAAAAGCGGCGGTATAGCCACCAATATCGGAGTACATTTCTACGATATGCTACAGTGGATCTTCGGCCCGGTAAAGCGGAACGTGGTTCATGTGATGAGCTTCGACCACGTTGCCGGCTATATGGAACTTGAGAAAGCGCGCGTTCGTTATTTTCTCAGCATCAACTCCGACTATCTGCCCGAAAATGCCGTGCAGGGAGAAAAGCGAACTTACCGGACCATCCGTATCGACGGCAACGAATTTGAATTCAGCGCGGGCTTCACCGAACTTCACACCCTAAGCTACCGTAAAATTCTGGCTGGAGAGGGCTTCCGCATCAGCGAGGCGCGCAACTGCATCCAGATTGTAAGCGACATACGCCATGCCACGCCCATAGGCCTGATAGGCGACTACCATCCGCTTGCGAAATTGCGGACTGACGCCACCACCCTCCCCACTCCTTGATAGTGCGGCAGCAATGACTATGGCAGCGCAATGGCACGCCCTCTCTGACATGAAGCCACCCATCAAGCCAAGACTTAAATCGAAAACATGTTGAACAATTAGCTGCACACAATCAGCCCGGATTTCGCCTCAACAGTGGGAATATTTTCCCCAATCTACAACATGTTTCGCAGCATAAAAAGAGGAAGCCAGTCAATTAATTAGCTGGCCTCCTGCGATTTAGCTTAGAGCCGCGAGTGGGTTCTTAACCATATTTTTATAGGAATATATCGGAATGCAATGGAAGTTAAAATAGCTGTGTATTAAATGAATACAATTTTGAGCCATTTTCTTCAATTCTTAAAAATTCCCTCTTTTTGTTGTTTTTGGCTACCCTTTGGCTACCCAAATCAGAAATTTTTACTACCTTTGTAGCCATAAGAATCAAAGGACAACAAACATGGCAATAAAGAAGAATTATAGAGCCGATAATACATATCTAATCAGCACGGATACAACGGATAACCCCAAACTTGGGGCTAAGGTTTTGAATGACGGTCGTGAAAGCCTGTTCTTGGACTTCTATTTTGGCTATTCCAAGGTGTTCAATGAGAAAACTGGTAAAGAAACTATAAAAAAGAACCGGCGCCGTGAATACCTGAGCCTCTATCTTTGGCAGGCTCCGAGAACACAACTTGAACGCCAGCAAAACAAAGAGCTTCTTGAAATAGCCAAGAAAATCCGTTTTGAGCGCGAACAAGAACTGAAAGAGGATAAACTTGGCTACCGATTGAAGAAGGAGGAAGTCGAGATAAACTACCTCGACTTCATGGCCGAATATCATGCCTCATATACAAAGAAGGACGCAAACCAGATCCGTCGTGCCCGCACCGTGTTCATCGACTTTCTAATTGACCCAAAGGGAAAACTGCTACCCGAGAAGATTACTGGCTCGATGACGGAAGAAGAGAAGGAGGCCGTTCGCAAAAGCAATGCAAAGAAAGAGGCGCAACGGGAGAAGAAAGCACAAGGGCTCGTTGTGCGTCCGCAGCAGCTCACCAAAGATTTGATGAAAGCGTTTACAGAGTATCTCATCAACCGTTTCACCGGCGAGGGTGCCCACACGGTTTATGGGCGCTTCAAGAAAATGATACTTGCCGCGCTCGACAAGGACATAATTGCAAAGAATCCGTGCCGGGGTGTCTCTATCAAGAAAGACTACGGCCAGCTTAAAAAGGAAATCCTCAGTCAGGAAGAAATCGTTCTGCTCGCCAATACACATTACGAAAAGGAGAATCCAGACATTCACCGGGCGTTCATCTTCTGCCTATACTGCGGACTCCGTTGGTGCGATGTAAAAGACCTCACCTATGCTAATGTCGATTATTCAAACAAACTGCTGAAGTTCGAGCAAAGCAAAACCAAGGCTCATAGTGCCGCCAGCGGAGTTGTCATACCGTTAAACGACGGACTCCTGCACCTTATCGGTCAACCAAAAGACGGCAACCGCAATCAAATCATCTTCCCATTGCCGTCGCATACCATGTGTCTGAAAGCTTTGCGCCACTGGGTCGCCCGTGCCGGTATCCAGAAACACATCACCTGGCATTGCGCCCGCCACAGTTGCGGCACCAACCTGCTCAGCAACGGCGCCAATATCAAAACCGTAGCCAGCATCCTCGGACACAGCGGCCTCGCCCATACCGAGAAATACACCCGCGCCGTCGACTCCCTCAAACAAGCCGCCATCGACTCCATGCCACCGTTAAATATATAACACCTTAAACACCAACTGATATGTCAATCAAAGTTTACGTCCTCACAGACCCCATTCTTATCGATTTCGCTCAGGATGGCGACATCGAAGGTTTCAAAGAATACCTTGACTCCAATGGCACCATTTACTTCAACGACCCGGAAACCTTCGACACCGAGGCTGAAGCCCTAGCATATTGTGCAGGCATCGGCTATGGCAAATATGAACGTGCTCCGGTCGAGCGTTACCCACTTCGCTCTTCTGAGCCAGCGGATCTGCCCTTCATCGAAGCCATCGAAAGCTATTAACTATTTTTTTTATCCAAACATACGCTTATGTTCGCTTTCGGGCGTCCTCTATAGGCAATGGACTCATTGAAAGAGACATAAGCATTGTCCTGATGATAAAATCAGTTTACATAATAAGAGTCTCAGAAAAAAGTTGTAAATTTGTAAAAATTTTATATTGCAGAAAATGCCGCAGTTAACATTCATAGACCTATTTGCAGGAGCTGGCGGCTTGTCCGAAGGATTTGTTCGGGCAGGCTTTAAGCCTATAGCTCATGTTGAGATGGATCATTATGCTTGTGACACATTGCGAACCCGCGCAGCCTTCCATTACCTTAAAGAAAATGGTGATATAGATTCTTATGCCTCATATCTGAGGAATAAAAAAGAGAAGGAAGATGGCAGTAAACTCTGGAATAAAGTTCCAAAAGAGGTAATTGATTCAGTTATCGATGCAGCTATTGGAGCAGATACTAATGAGGTCATTTTCAAGACTATTGACAATATGCTTGATGGCAGAAAGGTTGATGTTGTCATTGGCGGCCCCCCTTGTCAAGCATATTCTGTTGCAGGAAGAGCCCGATTAGGAAAGAAAGTGGAGAAAGACCCTCGCAACGAGTTATATAAATATTACGTTGAGTTCATAAGGCACTATGAACCATCAATGTTCGTTTTTGAAAATGTTTTAGGACTAAGAACTGCAAAAGGCGGAGAACCATTTAAAGACTTGAAGATTCTCCTGGATGACGCCGGATATACCTTAGAATGTAGGGAACAAATAGCATCTGAACACGGTGTATTACAAAAACGACATAGGCTCATTATCGTGGGCTGGAAAAAAGGATTGGATTTACATTATCCTGAACTTCCTATTGAGGAAACAAAATACAGCGTTCTGAATGATTTGTTTTCTGACCTTCCAAGTCGCAACGCCGGTGAAGGCAGTTTAACTGAGTGTGTAGAATATCTACGCCCAGTAAATGAGATGCATTACTTACAGGAGTCTGGTATCCGTGGAGATCTTCCGTTTACGACACAGCATATTGTCCGTCCGGTTAATGCAAACGATAGACAAATCTATCTTCTTGCAGTCACAAAGTATATATCAGAGGGTAAGCAGCTTAATTATACTGAACTGCCTGCCACTCTTCAGACCCACAAAAATAAGGACAGGTTCCTAAATCGCTTTTCGGTTGTCAATCCAAATGGTGTTTGCCACACTGTTGTAGCGCATATAGCAATGGATGGACACTATTATATCTACCCAACAATTAAACCTTCGTTAGATACAGTGCGATCTATTTCCGTCCGAGAAGCAGCTAGATTACAATCATTCCCAGATGATTTCTTTTTTGAAGGATCACGATCTGCTGCATTCCGTCAAATTGGAAATGCAGTGCCCGTTGTTCTGGCATACAGAGTTGCTTTGGATTTACTTCAACAGCTAAATGGGTTACGACATGGCGAACAATGACAATCCTTCCCAAATCCAAACGGCAGATGCTTCACCTGTTGCTTCCTCTCTAATCGAAACATTCCGTTCTATAGGATATAGTTTCGAGACTGCTCTTGCAGATATAATTGACAATGCCATCACAGCTAATGCCACTGAAATTAGAATACATCCCGTATGGGCCGGAGGTAAATCATATGTAACCATAGTAGATAATGGTTATGGCATGTCAAATCAAGAATTGATTGCAGCACTTGTTCCTGGTTCAAAAAATCCATTACAAGAACGTACAGAGAAAGATCTAGGGCGATTCGGTCTTGGACTCAAAACTGCTTCTTTTTCTCAGTGTAGGTGTCTGTCCGTCGTTTCTAAGAAAAAAGGATTAGACACTGTATATTGGACATGGAGCCTTGATCATGTGGCAAAAACCAATCGGTGGGAAATTATTCGCTGGGTGCCGGAAGAATTTGTCAATATACTTGATAATTATGTATCTGGCACAGCTGTTATCTGGACTCAAATGGATAGACTTGTTTTTCCTGATGTTTCCGAGCGAAATGAAAAGATTAAACGAAAATTTATGGATACCATGGGAAAAGCCGAATTCCATTTGGGAATGGTTTTCCACAAGTATCTCCAAGAGGGAATTTTTAAACTATGGTGGGGTTTGGATCATCAAATCCTTCCTTGGGATCCTTTCTGTACATATGAAAATAACAGACGGCCGCAAAGCGAAGAATGCCTTAAATCGGGGATTAATACTATAGGCACAGCGAAAGGTTACATTCTTCCAAGTGAGCAAACCTTCTCATCACCTCAGAACCACCTCATTGCTGGTGGTAAAACTGGGTGGAGTAATATGCAAGGGTTTTATGTATATCGAGGAAAACGCCTTCTCGTTGCGGCTACGTGGTTAGGCTTAAGACGAAAAGAGTTACATTCTCAATTAGCCAGAATCGAGATTATTATTCCCAACAATCTAGATGAATTGTGGCAAATAGATATAAAGAAATCTAATGCAACGCCACCAAGTGAAATTAGAGACCAATTGTCTGATTATGCTCGCGAAATGTGCGCATTGTCTGAACTTGAATTCAGACAGCGTAGAAGCGGTAAAAAATTTGGGCAAATGGCTAGCTTTGAACCATTATGGATTGAAAATATCAAATCAGACAAAACTTGGTCTTTTACAATCAATCGAGAAAGCGCAATATTAGCGGCCATAAAGGAGAAGGCTAAGGACAACCCTATATCTGCCATAAACATGCTTTTACGTTTGATTGAAACAACTCTGCCAACACGTTCAATATATATAAGAGAATCTGATAGTTCATCAAAAAAGACTGTAAGTGTTACTGAAGATAATGACACTTTACGTAGCATAATAAAAACGATTTACAACAATCTACTGAGTATTGGACTAAGTAAAACGGGAGCTAGGGCTCGTCTTCGTAATATGGAACCTATAAATCAATACGAACAACTCATAGAAGAAATATGCAAGTAACAATAGATCAGGCAATAAATATATGTCGACAACTAATAGGCATAAAGCCCACCGCAACCCAGGCCGAAATAGACGATGCTATTAAACAATTGGCGTTGATGGATTCTAATATAGATCGGCAAAGGCTGCGAGATGAGCTAATACGCCACTATAATATTCAAATCGAGAATTTTATGATTCTCGAAGGTAATGATGCGCGTCAACCTTGGCTCAATAGATTCCGTGAGGCACAGCCAAGCTTTCCCTTTTGGGCTCGATATAAAAGATATTTAATTGATCAAAAGGGATTGTCTATGAGGGTAGCAGGACAATTGGATACAATGACAGACCGCATATTGGATAATTTATTCAACCCACTTGAGGCAAGAGAAAATAATTACCATATTTTCAAAAAAGGAATGGTTGTTGGACAAGTCCAGAGTGGTAAAACCTCCAATTATACTGGTTTAATTTGCAAAGCAGCTGATGCAGGGTTTAATCTTATCATTGTATTAGCCGGTATCCATAATAGCTTACGAAGTCAGACTCAAAGCCGTATAGATGAAGGTTTCTTGGGATTCAGCACATTAGAATTGGATAATGCGCAAAATGCGAAAATTGGAGTTGGCTTTGATGTTGAGAATGATGAACACTCAACTAATTTAACTGCTCATGCTCTGACAACAGCAAAAGAATCTGGCGATTTCAACCAACGTCAAGCTAATGGATTGGGCATAGGATTTGGCACTTTTGATCCTATCATTCTTGTTATTAAAAAGAATGGTAGTCCTTTAAGAAATCTTATCGATTATTTAAGAAGCCGGCTAGATGAAGCACAATCCAAATCAGTACTTATTATTGATGATGAAGCTGATAATGCTGGAGTCAATGTCCATAATGTAGATGAGGATCCTTCGACGATAAACGGTTATATACGTCAGTTGCTTGATCTTTTCTATCGAAAAGCTTATGTAGGATATACAGCTACGCCTTATGCTAATATTTTTATCGATCCAACGCAGGAAGATGACCTTTACCCTAAAGATTTTATTATCTCACTTCCTGCGCCAAGCAACTATATTGGTCCCGATAAAGTTTTTGCCACATCTGCATCGGGCGAAGATGAAGATATACATACCTTGCCCATTGTAAATCCTATAAGTGACTATGTAGATTTTATACCTACAGGTCACCGAAGGGGTGACGATCTGCCTGATTATGATATGCTCCCAAAATCGCTGAAACATGCTGTTGCATCATTCTTATTGGTTTGTGCGATACGTTATTTTAGGGGGCAGAAATCAGTGCATAACTCGATGCTTATACATGTGTCAAGATTCACGAATTGGCAAAACCGTATAGTTGAGATAATAACTCAGCTTTTTGAATATTATAGAGATTCCATAAATATAAGCGATCCGGAGATAATGGAATACTTCCGTCAGATATATGAAGGACGCGCTCTCTTTGAGTCGTTTATATCTGTTACTGATACGATTACTCAAAACGAAGTTCTCAAAGCTCTGGATGTAGAATTCCGGATGCCATCATGGGAAGAGCTGCGCCATATCCTATCCATAACAACACCCAGAATTGTTATTAAAGAAATTAATGGAAGTGCTGGCGAAACACTAGAATATCATAGGCATAAAGAGTCAGGACTATCCGTGATTGCTATTGGTGGAGATAGACTTTCACGAGGTCTGACATTGGAAGGATTGTCTGTAAGTTATTTTCTCAGAGCCTCAAAGATGTACGACACGCTCATGCAGATGGGCCGTTGGTTTGGTTATAGACCAGGTTATGTAGATTTATGCCGAATATATCTTAGCCCAGAGCTTATCGAATGGTTTCGTCATATAACCATCGCCGATGAAGAGTTGCGCTCTGAATTCAAGTATATGGCTGAAGCCGGGTTGACGCCGGATAATTTCAAACTCAAAGTAAGGAACCATCCAGGCAATCTTCAAGTGACATCAGCAGGTAAGATGCGAAATGGAATACGAATGGTTGTTAGTTGGGCCGGACGTCTGGCCGAGACTTATCAGCTGTCCATGAACCCACAGATTAGGCTTGGCAATTTCGATGCCACCTGTGCTCTTGTAAACCGACTCTTCGCTAATAATAGACTGGTAGAAGGAGTCCGCAATAATACATCATATCTTTGGCGTGACGTTGCTCCAGCAACCATCATAGATTTTCTAAGATCCTATAAGGCTCCAGAAAGTCTTAGAAAAGTAGATTTAGACTTGATTGTTAATTATATCGAGTCATGCCAAGTTAGGGATGAACTTTCAAAATGGAGTGTGGTTGTGATGAATAAAGTATCGAATGCTGCAGTTAGATACAACTTGGGGCATGGTATTAATGGCGGGTGCTTCGACCGTACCCCAGTCGAAACCCTTGATCCAGATAGTTATTATATTCGAAAAAATCACATTGTAGGTAATCCCACAGACGAATTTCTTGATTTGGATGACGATATGTTGTCAGCAGCATTGGATCGAACTAGAGAATTAAGGCGAAATGTCGGAGAAGAGTGGAATAGGGCCTATCCATCACCACAGGTCGTTCGTTCGGAATTTCGTAATCCAAAAAACGGATTGCTAATAATATATCCGCTTAATCCTATTAAAGCTAATACACCTCAGAATGGTACAACTTTGACTGAAAATGACGTACCATTTATTGGCTTTGCAATCGCATTTCCCCACTCTAGGAGCAATGGTGGTGTGGAATATGTTGTAACGAGCATCGAGGAATTCAAGCAGACGGAAGATATTTATGAACAGGATGCCGATGGAAACAACTGAAAATAATCTTTCAAAAACTATTCTAGAGACGTGGACGCATTTGGCTGCGACAGTGGCTCCTAATCTAACTGCGAAGAAAGCTTTGGAAAGAATCCAAGGCCTTCAGTGGTGGGGTGTATACTCAAAACGGAACAATAAGTATGGTATAGCATTTGATGTTTCCAATGACATTCTGCAACAAAAATTCCAGACTTATCGGTTTCTACAGATAGAAGTTTATCCAGAGCGAGATCATTCATTATTAACCATTTTCTTGAATGATGATGATTTTAAATCTGAATTTGCAGTTCTGTCAAGCCATCTTATTTGCGCAGTCTCCGAAAGCCGGACTGACATTTCCAGAATTCATAAAGTTGTAAACGAATTAAAACGTTGGGAAAACCTTTTCTCTAGGTTGAATGATGACGGTATGCCTATACCTCGTCAACGTGGATTGCTCGGAGAATTATATTTGTTAAATGAGCTACTTCAGGGTCTTTCTATGTCCAAAGAAAAGGTTATAGGATTTTGGGATGGTCCTGATGCTGCTGCGCGAGACTTTCAAGGCAATAATTGGGCGATCGAGGTAAAGTCCTCAGCTAAAAGTCGCCCCAGATGTGTACATATTAATGGTGAACGTCAATTGGATAATTCATTATTTGATTATCTGTTCTTGTTTTATTTCCTTGTCGATGCATCAGGCAACAATGGGATCACTTTACCTGAATTGGTAAAACGAATAAGAGAAATTTTAGCTGGCAACATACAAGCTGAGCAAGACTTTAACACGAAGCTACTTATGTATGGATATAGAAATGAAGATTCAGATAAATATTCGACACATTATGTAATTCGGGAAAAAGTGTTCTATCGAGTTGATGATGATTTCCCAAAATTGATTGAATCATCGTTAGTTAATGGTATTTCAAAGATTGAATATAATCTTGATTTAGATGTTTGCGATTCATGGTTAACTCCTTTGAATAAAGTTTTGACCGTAATTGAAAATTCATAAATGGCTAAAGAAAGAGAATTCAGAGAAATGATGGCTGAGGTACGTGCTATTCAAGAAAGCGACGACCTTACCGGTTCTCAGGAACAAGCTTTTACACGTTATGTCATGGACGCTCTTGAGGAACTGAGCGAAAGTACTCAGTGCGACTTAGCTTATCATGAAAAAAGTTTGGGAACTCCAGATCAGCAAAAGCTCAATGGTTATGCAATTAACGATTTAGGAGAAGGAACCATTCTCGATCTGTATGTTACTTACTTTGATGGGTCTGCTAATAGCCCTTTTAATGCCGGTAAGGAAAATATAACTAAGGCGGAAAAGAGGGCAGCGAACGTGGCTCGCAAACTTATTTATGGAGATTTTACGAACGAGAATCCTGTCTCATCACCACTGTATGAATTAGCACGAGCAATGGAGGACGGTCAGCAATTTAAGGAATCTCTCAGTAAAATTCGCATTTTCATTGTGACAAATGGAATTTATGAGGGGCAATCCCCTAAAACAATTAATATTGCAGGTTATGCCATTTCTTATGACGTCATTGACTTTGTACGTTTAGTTGAATTTAAAAAGAATGAATTAAAACCCATTGAGATTGATGCTGCAGAAATACTCAATGGGACTGGATTGTCCATATCATGCATGAGAGCAAACAATCCAAATCCAGATTATGATGTATATGTAGCCGTTATACCTGCTCAATTTTTGGTGTCAATATACGAACAATATGATACCCGCTTGATGCAACAGAACGTTCGTACGTTTCTTATGTTTTCCAGAAAAAATGGAGCGAATCAGGGTATGCGAACAACAATAAAGGATGAACCAGCTCGTTTCCTAGCATATAATAATGGTATTTCTGCTACAGCAGATTCCATAGAACTTGATGAAAGTGGGCATAACCTTTTGAAAATAGGAAATCTTCAAATAGTTAATGGAGGTCAAACCACAGGTGTGATTTATTATTGTGCAAAGAGGCTTAAAATGGATGTTTCGGACGTTTTTGTACAAGCAAAAATTTCGGTCATACATAATAAGCAAAAATTTGCTGAAATTGTTGAAAATATCTCCAGATACGCCAATACTCAGACTAAAGTTAATACTGCCGACTTCTCATCCAATAATGAATCACTTAAAGTATTCGAACGTTTTACCAATTATACATTGGTACCATTAGGCGCGCCAAATCAAAATACTTATTGGTTTTTTGAAAGAACTCGCAATCAGTATGCTAATACATTAGCAGTTGAGGGCTTTACACCTTCATTAAAAAAGAAATTTCAAGCGCGCAAGCCCAAGTGCCAAGCATTTAATAAAGAACGTCTCGCATTATGTGTGAATTCGTATGCCGAAGTAAATAAAGGGGAGGCGCAGATTTCTCCAAGATGGTCAGTTAAAGGTAAGCAAGAAACATTTAGCAGATTTGTTAAACACATACTGCCAGCTCCTTCTAAAATTGACAATATCTTTTTTGAAGATTGTATCGCAAAAATTATAATCTTTACAACGATGGAAAAGTTATATGGTAAAAAGCCTAATGCCATAGGAGACCTCCGAAATGTCGTTGTTCCTTATTCTCTCTCTCTTTTTTCACTACTTACTGATAGCCAGCTCGATTTATATAAAATCTGGATGAATCAATCGCTTTCAGAACCACTTCAGAAAGCGTTATATGATTTAATGGTACAAGTAAACGCATTTATTTTGGCGGAGTCTCCTAAAACCAATGTCATGGAATGGACACGAGCTTCAGATGAATGTTGGAAACTAGTTAAAAAGAATAAAGATAATTGGATTTTGGATTGTGAATCCATTCAGGATGACATGGTAATTCCTGGCAGCAAGAGAAAGAGAAACAAACAACATTTTAACGAAGGAGAAGAAATTCTAGTTTCCGATGAAGAAAAGATTATGGCAATCCCTTGGGAAAAATGGGATGAAATAATCGCATGGGGCGCTGAATCTGGATTGTTGTCAGAGTCACAACGGACAGATTTGCTTTATAAAATCAGAGATAATATAAAGCATAATCACCCTCTGCAACAAATATATATTGGAATACGCGCTTTAGAGCTTGTAATGGAACATAAACCTGAGATATTGGATTCTATTGAAAATCCGACAGATGCTGATGAAATCGAATGACCCTAATAATGAATAAAGCATGTCCAATATTATTTCTCGTAGTAAATGTTTAAACCAGCCCTCATTTTTTGCCAATTCTCCCATTATGGCTTGTGCTAAATGAAATGGAGAATGGACGAGTAACAACCAGCACTCCTTAAGCTGCATGTTCTCGATCATTAACCAAAATATTAATGGCTATTGGTTAAGAAGCTAATGCCTAATTATTTAACGAGGTATGACTGACAGAATTACAAAGGAACAGAGGAGCCGTAATATGTCGGCTATTCACTCTGGCGATACGAAGCCGGAGATGTTGGTGCGCAAGTATCTGCATTCCCAAGGTTTTCGTTATGGTTTACATAACCACAAACTTCCTGGCTCGCCTGATATTGTGCTCCGTAAATACAAGACAGTCATCTTTATCAATGGTTGCTTCTGGCATGGTCATGAGGGCTGCAAGTATTATCGACTGCCCAAGTCTAATATTGAGTTCTGGCAGACTAAGATAGAACGAAACCGCCAGCGTGACATTGAAACTGTTAAAGCGCTCAAAACCAAAGGCTGGAGAGTCATCACTATTTGGGAGTGTGAGTTACGGACTTTTATTCAACGTAGCGAAACTTTAATCCAATTAGTCAAAGATATTAAAGGTGACTTAAAAAGCGTAGGCTATACCCAAGAAGGACAGATTCATATAGCCGCTGAACCGGAAGCAGAATATGGAAGAGATTCTGGTAATATCTGAAAACAACTCTATCGAATAGAAGATTATGACAACTGACAACTCGACATATAGGCAGCTTTTCCACTCTCTGATTCAGCATAAGGAATCGGAAGTGGTGGAGTTCAAGAAGGCGGAGAATAACTTCGACTTCGATGACCTCGGTAAGTACTTTTCGGCATTGAGCAACGAGGCGAATTTGCGTGGCCTTCCTTTTGCATGGCTGGTATTCGGCTATGATGAAAAGAAGCATGAAATTGTCGGCACATCTTATAAGGATGGCGAAGGAGCCCTGAACAAACTGAAGCATGACCTTACCAATAACATGAGTGATGGTCAGACATTCCGCGAGATTATTCCTGTCGAAGTTGACGGTAAGCGCGTGTTGATGTTCAAGATTCCGGCCTCACCACGAAATATCGTGATGAAGTGGAAAGGTATTGCTTACGGTCGTGACGGTGAGAGCCTGAAGCCGCTCAATCAGTCAAAGCAAGATGAAATCCGACGTCAAGCTCCGGCTCCGGATTGGTCGGCTGAAATTGTGCCGGATGCCACAATTGCCGACCTTGATGAGCTTGCGTTGGCTACTGCGCGGATTATGTATAAAAAAGTGCATGGTTCCACGATCCCGGCTAATGAAATTGATGAATGGTCAACTGAAGAATTCCTTTCGCATAGCGAGATGATGCGCAATGGCAAAATAACAAGAGCTGCTATATTGTTGTTGGGAAATCCTGTCGCTCTCCAGAAGATACATCCTGCCAATGCTCAGATCACATGGGTATGGAAGGATAAAGATGGAGAGATAGTGGATTATGAACATTATACCATTCCTTATATTCTTGCTGTTGACAAAATTTTTGCTAAAATCAGGAATAAGACGATGCGTGAACTACCGGGCGGCACATTGTTCCCGGACACGATGAAGCAGTATGAAGATTATTCCATTCGTGAAGCACTCCATAACTGCATTGCGCATCAGGACTATTCGCTTGGAGGACGGATAACATTAGTTGAAAATGAGGGTTTTCTTTATTATAGTAACCGTGGCTCATTTATACCTGGATCAGTAGAGAAAGTCCTCCGGGACAAAGGCCCTCAGAAGGATTACAGGAACACTTGTCTGTCTCACGGCATGGTTCATTTCAATATGATTGACACGGTAGGCCGTGGCATTCCTAAATTGTTCAAAGAGCAACGCAGACGCTTCTTCCCGATGCCTGAGTATGAAATTGATGATAGTGCTAAGACCGTTAGCGTCACAATCTATGGCATCGCTTCCGACGATGCTTATACCGATCTGCTTAAGAGCGATTCAACGCTTAGCCTTATGGAGTGTCTATGGCTTGATGCGGTCAGAACACATCGTCCTATCACTAAAGAGGCTGCCCGCCATTTGAAAGATAAAAAACTCATCGAAGGCAAAGCTCCACGATATAATATTGCGCTGTCTGTGGCTAAGAAGGTTCAGCAAATCGGACAATACACCAGGGAAACAGGGCTCTACAAGAAAGCCCAGGTAAAACTGATTCTGCAGCTTGCTTTTAATGCTGGTTCTACAGGTTTCAAACGAGCTGTCGCTTTTGAAATCATCGAACAGAGTTTGCCGGCAAGCATGACAAAGACTCAGAAACTTAACCACGTCTCACATATGCTTAGAGATATGCAGACTGACGGTCTTCTGAAAAAGAATGATAGCGGGAAATCATGGCTCATAACTCCTAAAGGGATACAAGAATTGGAAGTATAACGATAGAATTGCGCGTTTTTATCCCTTTTCTGCGCGTTTTCTGCGCGTTTTCTACGCGTTTTCTACGCGTTATTTACGCGTTCTTATCGTTTAACGAGTTATTATCGTCTGTCGAATGGATTTACGACTAGTTGGCTCGATTTTACGACTAGTTCACGACTAATTAGCTATTTTACGACTAGTTGGCTTCCTAAATCGGATAGTTGAGTCTAATTCGGATAGTTGACGGATAGTTTGAGGCTATCCGGGATAGTTGTAAAAAACGAGTAGTTGAAGGTAAAAACAAGTAGTTTACCCGGAAAAACGAGTAGTTGGCGAGTATTTCGGCAATTATCCGTGTAGTTTACGCCAAAAAGCGAGTAGTTGGCGAGTAGTTCAACAATTATCCGAGTAGTTTACACCAAAAAGCGAGTAGTTATTGGGAACAGGCGTGTTCTTTTCTTCATCACCCTGACACCATAATTGTTGTGCGGAGGTATAAGAGGAGAATGAACAACAGGGCATAGAGTAGTATTGTTAGAAGCGTCCAGCCGCGAGGAAGAGTGAAACTGCCGGTGAGGTAATTGCGGATGCGGCTTGTGAGGCGATGGCGAAGTGAGGCGATTTTTGGGAGTAAGCCAGACGGGAGATTAGAGAAGAGAGGTTGATATTTAGGAGACTCTGAATCGGTGGATGGCTCGTTGAGGATTTTCTGAAGGGCGATTTTGATGTCACGATAGTGGCGGTCAGTGAGTTTGGCTACGCCGAGCATCTTTTGGAAGAAGGCATCGTAGTCACGGGCGATAGCGGCACGCCATTCATGAACGTTGGAAAAGTAGCGTTCTCCTTTGGCTTCGCATTCCTGTCGGAGTCGGTCTTCGGATTTGCGGTCTTCTTCCTGATGGCGTTCCTGCCGTTGCTGCAGGCAGTCATGGCACGCTTTCAGAAACATTTCATAGATTTTGTTGGTGTCGATTTCGACCCGGAGGTTGCCATCGGTAGCGGCAGTCGTTTTGCCTTCCAGAATCAGAAGACGGTTCTTGATTTCGTTTAGCTCGTTGACTTGCTGATTGTGCAGTCGGTCAATATAGTTTTTATCGTTTGTATTCATCTTTTGCGTTTGAATGGTTTGTGTATGTATTGGTTGTCCTGTGCTTCCTGACGGCGACGGCGTTCATCGTTCCAGTCGAGGTCGTTGGTGGTGCCTCCGCCGCCGGAAGATTGCACGACTGCCGGTCCAGTTAGGAGCTCGAGTATTATAGACAATGGAATCAGACTAACTTCCGATGGTTCAGTGGGGGTGCTATTGGGTAGCACTCCCTCAAAAGGACTTTCCGTTTTGGAAAACCCTTTGCCTGAATCTTGGCAGGGTGCGGTCAATTTGCCCGTACCCTCCTCAGAGTTCAACATATGGTCTTGAGAGGGGGTGAACAAAACGTTCTCCCCCACATTCGAGGTCTCTCCGAACCTTCCCTCACAGAAGCCTTTGTTGGGGGTGGACAAAACGGCCACTCCCTCAACTGGCAATGCTCCGAACTTCGCGACGAGTTTGCCATAGGTGAGTTTCTGTTTGGACAGTTTAGAACCGGCATACCTGTAACCGTCTTTGGCGAATGAAATGCCTCGGATTTCTCCCGTGGAGCGGTTGATGCTGAAAGATGCTTCTATCCTATGAGCCTCCAAAGCATGTTGAAATTCAGCCCACGATGTCGAGCTGTTTGCCGCGGCGATGGCAACCGACTTTATATCGAATCGTAACTGCTGAATCGGTCGAAGTCTGTCACGGTTAACTTTCTCGCCCGTCATGTTGCCGAATGTCAGACCGTGACGAAGCTTGATTTTCTTGCATACATTAGCACTGCGCAACTGCTCATTGTATGCGGAGATCACACAGCCGTCGAGGGCGATGCGACTATAAACCAGATGGCAGTGCGGATGCGCTTTATCGAAATGCCGAGCCACGATATACTGGGCGTTGGTGATGCCCATATCCCGCAGCCATTCGTCGACGAGTTGCGCCATATAGCGATCGCCCTGCTCGTTATCGGGAAACAGATGGGCGTCCTCCGGGGAGAAAGAAATAGACACATGCTTTACCGGTTGCCCGATATGATGTACCCGTCCTCGGCTGTCCGGGCGACGCAGATGTGTATTGAAACTGTCAGCGATAGTTTCGTTGGAAACGACACAGACACCCTGATATGACAATAGCCGTCCTCTCTTTTCATCGCTCTTGATGTCGTTGGCATAGCTAACCAGACCCGAGAAGTCAACTCGGTTTTTGAATTTTGCTATCATCACATTCGGAATTTGGAGAGTAAGCCGAGCGTTGTTGTGAGCAGGCTATCAACTTTGCTTGCCATCGTATCGAAGCCCATGCCATTTGCGCATCGGGCAAGCTGGTTGAGATTATTGGCGATACCCTGAAGGCTGCGGACCATCGAGTATTCCTCTTCAGTCAGAGCCTTACGGATTGTTGCGCCCATGACGGCACGGGTGATGAACTTATTGAGTGAAAGACCGGCTTCGCGGGCCATATCTTTTACGACGGCGTAGTTTCCGTCATCAAGATGTAGCTTGATTTCATTGCGGAGTCGCTGCCACTCCGGTTTGGGCTTGCGCCCGCGTTTGGATATTCGTTTTGTCAGTGTCATTGTAGGTTTGATTTGAAATAGAAATGGAGGGAAGAAGGATGGAGGAGCCAAGAGATTGAGTGCGGAATCAGAATGATTTCAAGACTATGGTGTATTTGGCAACCATGAAGTTGTCGAAGTCAATTTTTATGGGACATAAAAAACAACCTTGCAATCCTCCTCCATCTTCACTTCCGTTGCGATTGCGGAGCTTCGTTGCTGTCGGCTTTAATGCCGGCTACGGCGTTCTATAAGTGGAATTAGCGAAGATGACTTTTCCCATCATGTCGTTAAGGCGATCGGCTATGCGGTCGCCGTATCTGGGTCGAATCTCCGACGGGGTAAGGTTGGTCGTGAGGATGGTGAAGAGGTGACGGTCATAGCGCGTTGTCAGCAGCTCGGTGATTGGATAGAGCACGTTACCGTAGTCCATCACCTCAAGCGGCTCGGTGCCGAAATCGTCAATGGCAAGCATCCGTTTATAACAGAGACTACGCCACTCGTCATAGTCCTCTTTGCAGACCCTCGCAAGGTCGCGGGCATTGACAATCCTGATGGAGTATCGCTCGGAGTAATAATCATCAACTTTCATTTCAAATTTGTTGAGAATTTGCTGGAAGGCTTTCACAAATGTGGTCTTGCCGTTGCCGCATCCGCCGCACAGCATCAGTCCGAATTTTGAGTGGTCGCCCGTGAGCCATTCCGCAATCTGTTCGGTCTGCGTCAATAAGGCTTCACTCATTATAAAAGTCTTGTCGCGGAGCTCAACTTCCGCCTTTACTCCGGCGAGAAGCACACGCATGGCGTCCTCCTTTGAGAACGGAAGCCTAAAACGCTCCCTCGTAGTCGCTGGCCGACTGAGCTGAGATTCCAGCAGGTCGGCGAGCATCGTTGGCTGGTTGATTTGTTGCATGGGTTGTCGGTTTGAGAGAGGTTTTGTTTGTATTGATTGGTTGTTTTTTAATCCAGTTCACGAAATATCTACGGCAATCACCTTCTTCCCTGCCTTTCGTTCCCTGGCAACGGAGGTAGCGGAAGAAGTTGCCGAGATACGATTTCAGTTCCGGCAATTCGATTTGACAGGATGGAGAAAGAAGGGAGATGATTTCATTGAGCCACGGTTCGTCGTTAACCAGCAAAGCCTCAAGTTCCTCCAAACTCAAAATCTTCGCATCGCCCATATTATTAGAAGAATAATTTTTATCTTTGTTATTTCTATCTTCTATATTAAAGGGTGTCAAGTTTTCCGTCAATCCAACTGTCGAGCCATCCTGCCAGGTTCCCGTCAATTCATCCGGCAAACACTCCGTCAATCCATCCGTCAGGACAAGTGAATACATCGGATGAGAACCTTTGCCCGTGCCTTTGGAATAGGTGATGAGATTCCGGATCCGAAGTGATTCGCGGGCGTTGACAACAGTCTGCCGTGTCACCTGAATTGCGCTACTGATTACCGAAGTCGGACACTTGAACGGCATCTGCCACCGTCGGCTGTTTGCGCGGTCGATTAGGAAGAAGTACAGCGCAATCTCCGCAGTGGAGAATGGCTCGTACTCGTTCTCCCGCCAGAATGAGCTGATGAGACTGTAGATATTCGCGCCTTTAGCCATGATTGCCGGTTTTGCGGAGATACTCGTTTGCCCGAGCCTTGATTTCGTCCTGAGAGGAGATACGGACGCTGGTTAGGTATGCGTCAAGATCTTCAGGGTCGAAGTAGCAGAGTTTGCCGTTAGGCTTATACATGGGGATGATGCGGTTCATCATCATTTTACGAAGGAAGGATAGCGAGATGCCGAGATACTGCGCCGCTTCCTTAGAGGTGAGAAGTTTTCTTTGCATATTTTATTGACTGGTTTTCGTAGATACTTTTGGAAATACCCGGGTACTCTTGGCATGCATTGAGTGCCTTTCGTTTCCGATGCAAAGTTACCGCCTCTCCAAAGTGACACCATGTGGGCGCATTGTGTTGAAATATAAAAATTGCAAACGCGCTATATGCTGGATTGCAGCGATATAGCGCGTTATAAGTCTTGAAAATCTAATTCTGTTGTGTTGAAACTGTGATTAGCGTGGGGCGCGCCTCATTTCTTCCCAGATTTTGATAGCGTTGTCTATGCTTTCACGAAATTCTATGTTGGCCGGGACATCGCTTCTTGCGTCATCGAGCCGATGACTTTTATAATAGGGATGACTTATGCCGCATCGTTTCAGGAACAGCGATGACCATTCCTTGGCGAGTGCCGTTGGGGAGATTAATCTTTCCACGGCATACACCATATAACATATATGAAGTTGCTTGAATTTGAGGGGCTGAAAAAATTCATGTTCAGATCTCAGATTCATGTGGACACTGAACATTATAGGTGTGGTGAACTCAAACAGGAACTCATTGCAAGCATCATAAAGATAGTTGCATAGTTTCGCCGACACTGTATCGCGGAACTGCTCGGCGTCTTTCATCAATATCTTCTTCATGAGCCGCCCTCCCTGATTCGTTTGATGTCTGCAAGTATCGCTGTTGCTATGTCACGGTATCGAACAATGACAGTCTCCAGAAAGTCGGCTCTAAACCGAAACACAGGCGCGCTCTCCTTGTTGGCCTGTTCATATTCGGCATATAGCTCCCGAACCACACTTTGCCTTTCATCATGTTCTGCCTTGGCTTCCTCACATCGTTTCTCCGCATCTCGATATTCCTCAGAGTCCAATTCCAGATAGTCGAGCTGATTATTGAGTTGACAATAAACTTTCCAATACGAATTCAATTCGACCTCTGCTTTGTGGAACCGGTCGTAAAACGGGCGCGGGTAGCTCCGGGCGATGGCTTTGAAATCAACATCCTTCAGCCTTGGCATACCGACACTCAAAAATCGCTCTGATTCTTCTTTGATTTTGATTACGGACTTTTCCAAAGCTTCAATATCGAAAACTGCCAACTCCTCAGCTTCATCAATCAGACTATTCGGTTCCGGCATCTTATCGTAAAGTTTCACGATAGACAATGCGTCCTCAAAGGACAATTCATGCCCCTCGACGATACTATTGATGGTGACAAGGTTTTGAACAAGTTTGTTTATCATGTGGAGATGTGGATGAGGAAATTTTTAGCTTTCCCATGAATATAGAACAGCATCAGTTCTCTTTGGTTCTCTTCAAGAGTATATTTTGTGTCGGAAGTTTATACCCTGTTTATACCTAATTCTACAGAAATAGCTGATAATCAGATGATTATCAGCTATTCTATGAGCCGCGAGTGGGACTCGAACCCACGACCTTTTCGTTACGAATGAAATGCTCTACCAACTGAGCTATTGCGGCTTGATGGTGCAAACGGGAGTGTTTGGAGTAACATCCCGGTTGCCTTTATTTTGATACAAAGTTATAAAAACTTTCTTTATTGTGCAAAAACCATGGGAGGTTTGTTTGACTGAGATATTCAGTCGATGGTCTGCTTGGCAAAGGTCAAATTAATCTCGGCTTTGTCAAGATCGAGTTTCACCATTACTGGCGCCCCGATGTAGGGGTCAATCGAGCTGACATACTGGGTAGTCTGGCCGTAATAGGAATTGGAGGTATTCGACTCTGTGACCACAGTCACCGGTGTGAGAGTGAATGTATAGTCAGAGGGTTCAATGGACTCTTTCTCCAGCATCTTCAGCAGATAGTTTCTCATGCCTGAGAAGATGTAGCATTTATCGGTTGAGTTGTATGATGCGTAGAAAGAAGTCTCATTGTTTACGAGCTCGTTGTCAAGGAAGAATTTCTCTTTCTTGTCCGACTGCACGAGCAACAGATTGGCGGGAGGGGCAATGGAGTAGTCGTTCTTTATGAGTTCCACCGGAATCTTGAAGCTCAGGGAGTTCACCACCGACAGGGAGCCGGAATGCTGCTTGTAATAGCTTATGACCTCATTGATCGGGAACTGTATCTCCACATCGCGGCCGACTGGAGCTACGATAATCTGCTCGCCTCCGTCGATGCGCTGAGCCAAAGCATCGGATATGGCGAAATCGAGATTGTTGTTGAGGATAATCTCAGGGGTGACGGCAAAATAGTTGCCCTCGAAGCGATTGATCACCTCCTTGCCTTCGGAATCGACCGATGTGGTGTGATAGTATATGCGTATCTGTGTGGAGGATATTTCAACCACCCGGCCCGCACCATACGAATTCCTTACATATATTCCGGGGAAATAACGGGCGAACTGTGCAGGGAACTGATATGCCTCGGGGTTGGTCTGATACAGCGAAAGAAACTCATGTGCAAGGCTCACAGGGAGATGCACATCAATGAGCCGGTAGGATAGATTGCGGATTGAATCGGGCTGACCGAGAGCATTGCACACATACATTTTTGTGGCAAGCAGGTCGGATGACGAATAATAATCGGCCGGATTGAAATTGCTGAATATCGTTGAGGGGAGCTGTTTGTTCAGACGATAAATCTCAAGTCCCATGGGCGCGAGTGAATCGCCGACGAACGAACCATTAGGCACAAAGAACAAAGCCTTGATCGAGTCGATATTCTCTTGTGTGAGTGAGGACGAAAGCTGTGCGGCAGGCATGAACTGAGTGACGAAATCCGCCTCAAGACGACCATAACCGGTGGCATCGATGCGACCGAGCACCTGCACGAGGTTGCGGGTCTGGACACTCGGATTGAGCACCGAATGACCGTTGACATCGAAATCAGAGACTTTTACCACTTCGGTCTCACTGTCAACGAGCGAATTGCCCACATTGGGGACATCATCGCAAGCTGTCATCGCAGCAGCCGCCAGCAACACCGGCAGCACACGTTTCATATTTAATAGAGCCTTGAACATCATTTGCAGGCTTAATCCCATCGGGAGTCTAAATTATTATAAGGCGGTTCAGCGTCAACGCCATCGCCGGAACCTATGTCAGAAACTTTTGTAGAATTCAATTATCGGCTCGGCCTGAATCTCCTCGCCCTGATACGGCAGGAAAGGCTTGCCAAGCTCATGGGCATAAGCCACGAGTTCCTCTGGCACGTCGGGCGACATCTGCATCACTCCGTCGGCATAGCGAATGGCCAGACGGTTGAGCGCCATCCAGTCCACGGCTTCGCCCGCGCCAAGGGCCTCCAGATCGGCATCGGTGAAACCGTCCATTTTCAGTTTTTCAACGAAACGCGCATCAAGTGTGCCGTCAAACCGGTCGTTATAAAGGGTGAATACAATCTTGGCCTCCCCTACTGTAGGGTCGTCCGCATAATGCTTTTTCACATAAGCAGGCACAAGCGACGAAATCCAGCCTGTACACTGCATGACGGCCGGTTCACAGCGCAATTTTTTCACAGTGTCGAGGGTACCGCGGGTGAAGAACATCATGCGCTCGTCGTTGTCCTCGGGAGTTTCCCTGATCTCGATATCCTTCATGGCATGACGCTGGAAGAAATCATCATTATCAATGAAGTAGACCTGCATGCGCGATGCCTGCAACGTGGCCACTTTCAAAATCAGAGGATGGTCGTTGTCGTCAATCGAGATGTTGGCGCCTGAGAGCCTTATCACTTCATGCAACTGATGACGACGCTCGTTGATACACCCGTATTTGGGCATAAAGGCACGCACTTCAAAACCCTTCTCCTGAACTTTCTGGGGAAGTTTCTGCAGCATATCGCCCATTTCCGAATCTTTCAGATAAGGGGTTATCTCCTGCGACACGTAAAGAATTTTCTTATTTCTCATCAATCTGTAATAAGCATAAAGGGATGGCGATGCATCTAAGCGGCATCGACCGCTACCACGGCGTTCCGTCGGCCGATGCGCAGCCGTTGTTTTGCGGATACTATGCATCGGACGTGCAAATTTACGATTTTTTTTGCAATTTTCCGCCCTTTCCGGCCACAAAGCGGCCATTTCAGCCTCAACAACTTAAAATACTGCACATTTCAGCCCTTAGACAGCGAAAAAGTTAAACAAAAAGCAGAAACCTTAGCATTTTTTAAGTGTTTGCACATCACGCACAAAATGTTTAATTTTGCATTCAGTTTAATATCTCCTAATCAACATTTGCTCATGAACCGACTGCTGACATTATTATTAAGCATACTGACCATATTTTGCGTGCAGGCGCAGAACCCTTTCGGCAATCAGGATAACGAAGTGCCGCCTGTAAAATGGACCGGGACCGCGCGCCTTACATCCCCGACAGAGGGTGTAATAACCCTGACGGCTTCCATGTCCGACGGATGGCACCTCTACGGAGTGGACATGCCGGAGAATGGCCCCAAGCCCACTCGATTCAAGTTCGAGGTAGCGAAAGGTTTGGAACTCATAGGAAAACTGACGGCAGGGAGCAAACCGCTCACCAAGGCCGATCCGATGTTCAACATCGATGTAAACTACTGGGAGGGGAAAGTGGTGTTCACCCAGAAATTCCGTCTGCATCCCGATCAGGCGCCTGTTAACTCCATCGCCTGCTCCGTGACATACATGGGCTGCAACGATGCAACATGCCTGCCGCCCCAGACAAAAGAATTCAAACTCAGAATCCTCCCTCAAAAGAAATAACACAACTCTCATCTCATTGCAATATCCATGGGATAGTTAACCGACATTTGACCTCTCACAACAACACCAATAAATGAAACTGAAAGTCACTTTGCTCCTCGCTACACTTCTGGCGTGTGTATCAGCTGTCAGCGCCCAGAAACTGACCCCGATAACCTGGGATGCGTCAGTAACGGCCAACAGCACCGACAACGCTACAGTAACCATCTCGGCGAAAATTGAAAAAGGCTGGCACCTCTACGGCTTCAATCTGCCCGACGACGGCCCCAATTCTACCTCAATTGTGCTGAATCTGCCCGAAGGGGTCACTGCCGACGGCGAAATCACTCCTTCGCGTCAGCCGGTGGAGAAATTCGACCCCATCTTCTCGCTGAAACTGGCATGGTGGGATGACGATGTGACATTCACTCAGAAGCTGAAAATCACCGACGGCAAGACCCATGAAATAGACGGATATGTGTACTTCCAGGGATGCAACGACCAAACCTGTATCAGCCCGTCGAAAACGCCGTTCAGCATCTCTGTCGGCACCGGACCCGAAGCTGCGGAAGAGACACCGGTAACGGACTCAGTAGCCGCCGTGACTACTTCGGCTGTACAGACGGCAAAGGTTGCCGGCAACGACACCGACTGGTGGGCGCCCGTTGAAATCACCGACAGCGAGGCAGAACGCACATCGGCCGACAACCCCTGGTGGATTATCTTCCTGTGGGGATTCGGCGGCGGCCTCATCGCGCTGCTCACACCCTGCGTATGGCCCATGATTCCAATGACCGTAAGTTTCTTCCTTAAAAAGAGCGGCAACCGCCGGAAAGCTGTCACAGATGCCCTCATCTACGGCATCAGCATCGTTGTGATTTACCTTTCGCTCGGTTTGGCCATCACCGCCATTTTCGGAGCCAGCAAACTCAACGAACTGTCGACCAACGCAATTTTCAACATAGCATTCTTCCTGCTGCTCGTAATTTTCGCCATCTCATTCTTCGGCGGATTCGACATCACCCTCCCCTCCAAGTGGAGCAATTCGGTAGACGCCAAGGCGGAACGCGCCACCGGCCTGCTGAGCATCTTCTTCATGGCCTTCACCCTGGCGCTCGTTTCCTTCTCCTGCACCGGTCCCATCATCGGCACCCTGCTTGTCGAGGCGGCCACTATGGGCAATCTTGTCGGTCCGGCCATCGGAATGCTCGGATTCGCCATCGCCCTTGCCCTCCCCTTTTCGCTGTTTGCCATCTTCCCGTCATGGCTCAAAGAGATGCCCCGTTCAGGCGGCTGGCTCAATTCGGTGAAAGTGGTGCTGGGATTCCTGGAACTCGCCCTGTCGCTCAAATTCCTGTCGGTGGCCGACCTGGCCTACGGCTGGGGACTTCTTGACCGCGAGGTGTTCGTCTGCCTGTGGGTGGTGATTTTTGCCATGCTCGGCTTCTACCTGCTCGGCAAAATCAGATTCAGCCACGACGCTCCGCTCGATCACGTGTCGATTCCGCGCTTCTTCCTCTCGCTTGCATCCCTGTCGTTCGCACTCTACCTCATTCCGGGTCTGTGGGGCGCGCCTCTCAAGGGCGTGAGCGCCTTTGTACCCCCGCTGTTCACTCAGGATTTCAGCCTTTACACCGGCGGCCAGTTCGAGGAATTCGATGATTTCGACAAAGGCATGGAGTATGCCGAGCGCAACCACCGCCCCGTGCTCATCGATTTCTCGGGTTACGGATGCGTGAACTGCCGCAAGATGGAAGGCGCTGTGTTTGACACACCGGTTGTCACACAAACAATCAAGGAGAATTTCGTGTTGATTAAACTGATGGTCGACGACAAGACTCCCCTTGCGCAACCTATGACCGTGGAAGAGAACGGCAAGCAGCTGACACTTGAGACCATCGGCGACAAATGGAGCTACCTCCAGCGCAGCAAATTCTCAGCCAACTCCCAGCCGTACTACATCATGCTCGACAATGACGGCGCAGCACTGGCTCCGCCGACATACTACGACGAGAATGTGACCAAATTTGTGGAGTGGCTCAACTCCGGCCTCAAGGCATATGCTGCGGGCAATTGATTGTTTGATAACGATAAATTATTTCATCCATCATACATGCATACACGTCAGGAAAAAATAGAAGCTTTAGGCCGGGTGCTCGATGTGCTCGACACACTCAGGGTAAAATGCCCGTGGGACGCCAAACAGACAAACGAGACGCTGCGTGAGAACACCATAGAAGAGGTGTTCGAGTTGTGCGACGCCCTTATGAACGACAACGACGCCGACATAAAGAAAGAATTGGGCGATGTGTTGCTCCATGTCTGCTTCTATGCAAAAATCGGCGAAGAGAAAGGTAAATTCGACATCGCCGACGTGGCCGACGCCCTGGCGACAAAACTCATCTACCGCCACCCTCACGTCTACGGCAATGTTGAGGCCGACACAGCACAGCAAGTGTCGATGAATTGGGAACAGCTCAAACTCAAAGAGAAAGGTGGAAACCGCAGCATTCTGGCCGGAGTGCCCAACGCCCTGCCCGCACTGATCAAAGCCTACCGCGTTCAGGAAAAAGCCGCAAATGCCGGATTCGACTGGGAGAAACCTGCCGATGTTTGGGCCAAAGTGAAAGAAGAAATCAATGAATTCTCCGCCGAAGCCACTGCAGCCGAAGCCGGCACTCCCCTCTCTGCAGAGCAACAGAAACGGATGGAGGCGGAAATGGGCGATGTGCTCTTCTCACTGATTAATGCAGCCCGTCTTTACGGCATCCACCCCGAAGCCGCACTGGAACGCACCAACAAAAAGTTCATCTCGCGTTTCAACCACATGGAAGCTGCCGCCAAGGCTCAGGGTCTGAACTTCCGTGAAATGAAGCTCGAACAGATGGACGCACTCTGGAACGAAGCGAAAAAAGCAGAACAATAAACTTTTCCGCATCCAGCCGGTCAAATCAATTGAACTTATACGTACAAAACCGCTTAACCACTATGAAACCAATGAAACTGGCAGCCATCATGGCCCTCTGCGCCGCTTCCACACCCGTCATAAGCCCCACGGCATACGCACAGGTGCAGCAGCTTGACGCCGAGATCAACATCATACCTGACAAGACGATAAATACCGACGACGGTATCCGCATATCGCTCTGTCTGGTGGGAATTCCCCATACATCACAGCGCATTGACAGCATCGACCTCATAGTAGGGAAACAGAAGATTGCCGCCACCGACATCGACGGAGTTGACTTCGAACGCTATTTCCAGTTTGAGGACGACGGCGTGCAGGTAATCGAAGTAGACTTCCCGTTCAAGGGGCAGCTTCCCAAGACCGCCGAGCTGATTTTCCATACAGTCAAAGGCGACATCCTCGCCCCTGCACGGCAGTAAGCCCCCACCCTGCCCCCTCCTCCCCGCCACGTCTGTATTCCGCCGTTAAAAGTAACCTCCAAATTTCACCACATTGAAAGTCTGCATCACAGAGAAACCGAGCGTTGCCAAAGATATTGCCGCAATTTTAGGCGCATCAGAGCGTCACGACGGCTATTTCGAGGGGAACGGCTATCAGGTCACCTGGACATTCGGCCATCTGTGCACTCTCAAGGAGCCGGCCGACTACACCGACTATTGGAAACGGTGGAACCTCAGTTCACTCCCCATGCTTCCGCCGAAATTCGGCATAAAGCTCATAAACGACCGAGGCTACGAACATCAGTTCAATGTCATCAAATCACTTTCCGAAAATGCCGAGGAGATAATAAACTGCGGCGATGCCGGCCAGGAAGGTGAACTGATACAGCGGTGGGTGATGCAGAAAGCCGGAGTGAAGTGCCCGGTGAAACGTCTGTGGATTTCGTCGCTCACCGACCAGTCCATACGCGAAGGGTTCAGCCGGCTCAAACCGTCGGCCGATTTCGATAATCTCTATCATGCAGGGCTATCGCGCGCCATCGGCGACTGGATTCTCGGCATGAACGCCACACGTCTTTACTCACTTAAATACGCGCAAAACAGCAACGTTCTGTCCGTGGGGCGCGTGCAGACCCCTACTCTTGCCCTCATAGTGCAGCGGCATTTCGAGATAGCGAATTTCAAGCCCGAAGATTACTGGGAACTTAAAACTATCTACAAGGATGCCCTGTTCAATGCCACCAAGGGGCGTTTCAACACGCCGGAATCGGCACAGGCGGCACTTGAAAAGATAAAAGACCTCCCGTTCACCGTCACTGATGTACAGGAAAAGAAAGGACGCGAGGCACCTCCACGCCTGTTCGACCTCACATCGCTGCAGGTGGAGTGCAACAAGAAATTCGGGTGGACCGCCGACGAGACCCTGAAGCTCATCCAGAGCCTATATGAAAAGAAGGTGACCACCTACCCGCGTGTCGACACCACCTATCTGAGCGACGACATCTATCCGCAGGTGCCAGGCATCCTGACAAAAATGTCGCCCTATGCCAGCCTTACCGCGCCGGTGCTTGCAAATAAGATACCGAAAAGCAAGAAGGTGTTCGACAACTCCAAAGTCACGGACCACCACGCCATTATCCCCACAGGCGAATCTCCCTCGCAGCTTGTGGGCAACGAACGGCATCTTTACCATCTCATAGCCCTGCGTTTCATCGCGGCCTTTTATCCCGACTGCGAGTTTAACCAGACCACCGCCCTCGGAAAGGTGGCTGATGTGGAATTCAAGGCCACAGGCAAGGTAATCACCTCGCAGGGATGGCGCGCCGTTTTCGACAAAAAGACCGACACCACCGGCGAAAGCGAATCGCAGGATGGCGACACCGACCGCATCCTGCCGCCGCTTACTGCCGGCGAAAGCGGCCCACACACCCCGTCGCTGCAGAAACGCACCACCCAGCCCCCGAAGCTCTACACCGAGGGAACACTGCTGCGTGCCATGGAAACGGCCGGAAAAACCGTGGACGACGAGGAGCTGCGCGATGCAATGAAGGAGAACGGCATCGGCCGTCCCTCCACACGCGCATCCATAATCGAGACGCTGTTCAACCGGCATTACATAGCCCGTCAACGCAAAAACATAGTGGCCACTCAGGCCGGTATCGACCTCATAGCCCTGATCAACGAAGAGCTGCTGAAAAGTGCAAAACTGACCGGTCTGTGGGAGAACAAACTGCGCCGCATCGAACGCGGCGACTACAGCGCTTCCGACTTCATCGGCGAACTGAAGGAACTCATCTCGTCGATAGTGCTCAATGTCCTGTCCGACAACTCCATGCGCAAAATCGCGATTGTCGATGCAGAACAGCAGAAAAAAAATGCTCCTAAATCAAAATCTGCTTCAGGCACATCCGAAGGCAGTACAAAAACAGCCACGACACGGAAACCGGCCATAAAGACATACGAACAGATTCAATGCCCGCTCTGCGGAAAAGGTCATATTCTTAAAGGCCGCACCGCCTTCGGATGCTCTGAATTCCAAAGCGGATGCAGCCTGCGCCTCCCTTTCAGCGATTATCCGGACACCTTGACACCTGCCAGACTGAACACAGCCATCAAAAAGAATTTCAGACATGAATCTTAACACTCTCCTACAGTGGGGAGGCATGATTGCCATCCTGCTGATTGTCATTGTTCTGGCTGTAATCCGTATTATACGGTTCATCAAGTCGATGCGTTCCTCCGACGGCCCTCAGTGTTCATGCGGCTGCGAGGGTTGCGTCCTTAAATGCGACCGACGGAAGCCCAAATAAATTTGGCATTGCACCCACTTATACGTATCTTTGCACCCACACCATTCACCATAAATCACATGGACCAAAAAGCATTCGTTTCCACGCTGGCTCAGCGCATGTCGTGCGACAACGCCACGGCAGCCGGACTGCTTGATAAGCTCAGCACCCTGCTGGCCGACCAGTGCGGCGAGGGAAACAGGATTGCCATCCCCGGATTCGGCACATTCGAAGGACTCAAACATGACGAAGAGATAACAACCGACCTCGCCTCGGGCAAACGCATGCTTCTCCCCCCTTCCATTGAAGTGAAATTCACCGCTGGCGGAATGCTGAAAAAACATGTAAAGGAGGGACTACGATGAGCACCATATCACTTCCCCAGCTTATTGATGCCCTGATCGCCACCGGGATAGCAGACAGCGCAACCATCCGGAACTTTATTCAGGAATTCACTGCCATCATTGAAGGCACACTGGCGCGCGGCGAAAGTGTGTCGGTAAAAGGAATTGGCACATTCCACGCAGTCGAGGTCGCCGACGAACTTTACATCGAGTTCGCACCGGATGCAACTCTGGCCGAAACCGTCAATGCCCCCTTCTCCATTTTTGAGCCGGTAGAGCTGCCCGACAATCTTACGGATGCCGACATGGAAACCGCCGAAATGGCGTGCAACGAAACCGAACCGGCCAGTCAGCCATGTCCCCCGCCCATCCCACCGCGGCGTGAGGCGGCAGCCCCGGAGCCAGCTGCCACCTCTCCGGTTTCTGCACCGGCTCCAAATCCCATAATAGAAACTCCTGTTCAACCGGAACATGCAGAGCCGGAACACAAAACGGCTGCACCGGTTTCCGGTAACAATGAGCCGGAACAAACGCCGCATAACACCTTACCGACAAAAGAGATTGAGAAGATTATAGAACACGAGCGCGTGGTGGAGGTTCGTGACCATTCGTCGCATCACACCATGCATATCGTGATTGCCTCGCTGCTATCTCTGGTGGCCGGTCTGGCCATAGGATATTTCGCCAATAACCGTTTAAACCTCAGCCACATCAAAAACGTTAATATTGAAGCCGAGGGCGTAAACGTGATAAGCAAGACCGAAGCGAAAGAAGGCAAATCCGCAACTGCCGACAGCGTGGCCTCCGTTGCTGCCGGACACTCTGCCAGCATCCCTGCCGACACCGTCAGCCCCGGCCAAGGTTCAACAGCGGTTGAACCGGAAGCTAAAACAATGGAAAGTCCCCGTGCCGCCATCGTCACCGATACCGTGAAAGCCAACCGATATCTCACCACCATGGCACGCCGGCACTACGGCAAGAAGATATTCTGGGTTTACATCTATGAGGAGAATAAAAATATCATTGACGATCCGGACCACATTGCGCCTAACACCGTGGTCGTGATACCCCCGGCCGAAAAGTACGGAATCAAAGCCGGCGACAAAGAGAGTGAGGCAGATGCCATGCGCCGCGCCCAAGCAATTGTCAACAGTCAAAAATGATTAAATCTTAATAGAGGTAAACTCTTAATAGATAAAATTAACACTCTCTTTTCACACTTTAGCCACCTATTTCATATTTTTGCACCACAATCAAGGGGAAGATGCACCTGCCGCGCCGCGGTCGGCGCATCTGCCTTTATGATGCAGTGCAATCGCTTAATTCTCAAAGCTTAAGCATCAGGACAACAACGAATTAATCTAAACACAACATCTATAACACCAACACATTATGAGTGAACCGGTTAACATCCGCGACCTTAACGACCTCGTTGCAGGTAAAAGAGATTTCGTAAATCTGATTACCCGAGGGATGGACCAGACCATCGTCGGTCAGAAACACCTTGTGGAATCGCTCCTTATAGCCCTCCTTTCCAACGGCCACGTGCTGCTTGAAGGTGTCCCCGGTCTGGCAAAGACCCTTGCCATCAAGACACTCGCACAGATTATCGACGCCAAATACAGCCGTATTCAGTTCACCCCCGACCTTCTCCCCGCCGACGTTGTGGGAACCATGGTCTACAGCGTCAAGAACGAGACATTCCAGGTGAAAAAAGGCCCGGTGTTTGCTAATTTCGTCCTTGCCGACGAAATCAACCGCGCACCTGCCAAGGTTCAGTCCTCGCTGCTTGAGGCCATGCAGGAACGCCAGGTGACAATCGGCGACAAGACCTTCCAGCTCGACGAGCCCTTCCTTGTGATGGCCACCCAGAACCCCATCGAACAGGAAGGCACCTACCCCCTCCCCGAAGCGCAGGTCGACCGTTTCCTCCTCAAGGTGGTCATCGGCTACCCGTCGCGCGACGAGGAAAAACAGATTATCCGCCAGAACATCTCGAATGAGAAAAAAGAGGTTCGTCCGCTCCTCAAGCCCGAAGAGATTATCGAGGCACAGAAAGTTGTAGAGCAGATCTACATCGACGAAAAGATTGAACGCTACATAGTCGACATTGTTTTCGCAACCCGCTTCCCCGCCGAATACGGCCTGAACGACCTGACCGGCATCATCGGATTCGGAGCCTCTCCGCGTGCCTCCATCTCACTTGCGCGTGCCGCCCGCTCATATGCCTTCCTACACCAGCGCGGTTACGTGATTCCCGAGGATGTGCGCGCCGTATGCCACGATGTTCTACGTCACCGTATCGGCCTGACCTACGAGGCCGAGGCCAACAACATCACTGCCGACGAAATCATCTCCGAAATTCTGGACAAAGTCGAGGTGCCCTGATAACAAGGCGCTTCAACGAATACCCAACTTATACAGCAACCGTACATGGACGCCAAAGAGCTTCTGAAAAAAGTCAGACGAATTGAAATAAAAACCCGCGGGCTGTCGCAGAACATCTTCGCCGGAGAATATCATTCCGCCTTCAAAGGGAGGGGAATGATGTTCTCTGAAGTGCGCGAATATCAGTATGGCGACGACATACGCGACATTGACTGGAACGTTACGGCGCGCCACAACAAGCCGTACGTCAAGGTGTTCGAGGAAGAACGCGAACTTACGGTCATGCTGCTTGTCGATGTCAGCGGTTCGCGCCTTTTCGGAGCTGTGGGCGAGGAGAAACGCGAGATGATTGCGGAGATAGCCGCCACGCTGGCGTTTTCAGCCATCCAGAACAACGACAAAATCGGGGTGATTTTCTTCTCCGACAAGATAGAGAAATTCATTCCGCCCAAGAAAGGACGCAAGCACATCCTGTTCATAATCCGTGAACTGCTTGACTTCACACCCGAGAGCCGCGGCACCGATATCGGCATGGTGCTCCGCTACTTCTCTGATGCCCTGAAAAAGCGTTGCACCACATTCCTGATTTCCGACTTTATCGACGAAAAGGACTATTACAAGGCTCTTTCAATAGCTTCGAACAAGCACGACGTCTACGGCGTACAGGTCTACGACAAACGCGATGCACAGCTTCCCGATGTGGGTCTGATGCGCGTGGCCGACCTCGAGACCGGCACCGAACAGTGGGTTGACACATCCTCGAAACGTGTACGCAACGATTATAGCCGCTGGTGGTATGAACGTCAGCAGAACATGTCCGACACACTGAAACGTTGCCGGGTAGGCTCTGTAAGCGTGGCCACCGACGAGGATTTCGTCAGCGCGCTCAAAGGATTGTTCCAGAAGCACGCCTGACCACTCACAATCCGGACCTCAGGCAGTGGCTAACCACCCTTTCTAAGCTCCAGCATTTCCAACATAACGATGAAAGCAATCAGAAACATATCCATCACACTCCTGCTCTGCATCACGGCCGTGTTGCAGGCTGTGGCTGTGACTTCGATAAAAGCCTCCGTCGATTCCACTCAGATGGAGATGGGACGCCAGATGGCTGTCAAGCTCAACATTGTGCAGCCGCACAATGCCGGAACAGCACTGATGGTCGATAAAAACGCCTTTCCCGCCGAGGTAGAGATAATAGACTGGGTGGATGGCGACACCACCGACATCGGCAACGGTCTGGAAGAGATAAAGCGTGCGCTTGTGGTGCAGTCGTTCGACTCCGGCGTATATGCCATCCCCCCGTTCCTGCTGGTCAACGGACCTGACACCGTACGTTCCAACGGCCTTTCAATCAAGGTCAATCCTGTTGACGTCAGCGAAATGACCGACATAAACCCCATTGCTGATGTTGCCGGTTTTGAGTCGAAATGGTACGACTGGCTGCCCGACTGGATCACAGACTACTGGCTCTGGATTGTGCTTGGAATCGTGATTATAGCAGGTGGCATATGTGCATACCTGATTCTCAGCAACAAGGTGAATGTCAACATCATGCCGCAGAAAAAGCGTCTGCCGCCCGATCAGATTGCCTTCAACCGCCTAAATGCCCTGAAAGAAGCACAGCTTTGGGAGAAGGGACAGGAGAAGGAGTATTATACGCGCCTCATCGACATTCTCAGGGATTACCTGCAGGAGCGTTTCGGCATAAATGCCATGGAAATGACCTCATCGCAGATTCTGAAAGCCCTGTCGGCCAACGAAGAGACCCGCATGTCGAACAAGTATATGCAGCGCGTGGTTGAAATTGCCGACTACGTGAAATTCGCCAAGGTACGCCCCCTCCCCGACGATAACGTACGCTCCTTCCAGAACGCCATGCAGTTCGTCGAGGAAACTCGCCCTGTGGTCACAGAGAACCCCGACGGCGAGGCTGAGAACGGCAATGTGTCCGCGCAGACAGCAGCAGCCGCCCCCGACAAGAAAACAACAAACGATAACCCCACAACGAAAGGAAAATAAATGATGCATCTGGCTCATCCCGGCTTACTTTGGTTGTTTCTGCTCTACGTGCCTCTGATTGCATGGTATGTGTGGAAACACCGTTCGGCCTATCCTTCACTCCACATATCCACCACCGGTCCGTTCCGGCGCACGCCAAGGCCGGTGAAGCAGTACGGCCTGTATGCCATGTTCGCCCTGCGTTTGGCGGCCATAGGCTGCCTTATCATTGTGCTCGCACGTCCTCAGACACGCGATGCATGGCGCACATCGAGCACCGAAGGCACCGACATGGTCATAGCCCTTGACATCTCATCGAGTATGCTGGCACGCGATTTCAAGCCAGACCGCCTGGAAGCCGCAAAAAAAATAGCTGCCAACTTCATCAACGGCCGTGAAAACGACAACATGGGTCTGGTGGTGTTCGCCGGAGAAGCGTTCACCGGAGTGCCCATGACAACCGACCGCGCCGCGCTCACCAACTATGTCAACGCCCTCAACCGCGAAATGCTCGAGGACGGTACCGCCATAGGCGACGGCCTCGCCACATCCATAAACCGCATCAAGGACGGACGCGCAAAATCGAAAAGCATAATCCTTCTGACCGACGGTTCGAACAACACCGGCATCGTGGCTCCGCTCACCGCCGCCGAGATTGCACACAAGCTTGGCATCAAGGTCTACACCATCGGAATAGGCACAAACGGCACAGCCCCTTATCCGCAGGTGAACATGTTCGGCCGCATTGAATATGTTCCGATGCCCGTGGTGATCGATGAGTCAACACTCAAACAGATTGCCGACATAACCGGAGGCAAATACTTCCGCGCCACCGGCAACAAGGTGCTCACAGAGATTTTCGAGGAGATTGACAAACTTGAAAAAACGGAATTCGATGTGCGTCACTTCTCGCACACCGAGGACAATTATCTCCCGTGGGCGCTGCTCGCTCTCGGACTTTTCGTTCTTGAACTGCTGCTGCGGCAGACATGGCTGCGGTCCATCCCCTGACCGACGCCTCCGCCCAACTTACGCACCGCCATTCAAGATATTAACCGCATACGCATGATAATCAGCAATATCAAATGAGCTTCGCATATCCACATCTGCTATATCTTCTGTTCCTGCTGCCGGTGATTTTCGGCCTGTGGTGGTGGGCACGTCTGGCACGCAAGGCAAAATTGCGCCGCTATGGCAATCCCGCACATCTGTCGCGCCTGATGCCCGAGGCATCAAAATATGTTCCGGCGGTAAAAATCAGTCTGGAACTCCTTGCCCTGGCAGCCCTTATCGTGGCGATAGCGCGCCCGCGCGCCGGCCAGAAAGAGGAAGTGGAGAACACCTCCGGTATAGAGGTCATGATTGCATTCGACGTATCACGCTCGATGCTTGCCTCCTCTACCGATGACCCTCAGGGTGTTTCTCGCCTACAGAGAGCGAAATACATCCTCAACCGCCTCATTGACAAACTCGACAATGACAAGGTGGGACTCATTGTTTTCGCAGGTGAAGCCTATACCCAGCTCCCTATCACAACCGATTTCCTTTCGGCACGCATGTATCTCGACGAGATTTCAACCGAGATGGTACCGACACAAGGCACAGCGGTCGGAGCGGCAATCGACATGGCCATAAACTCGTTCTCACCCGATCCGGAGATAAGCAAGGCGATAATCGTGATTACCGACGGCGAGAACCATGAAGGCAACGCTGTGGAGATGGCCGAGTACGCCAAAAGTCAGGGCATCGAGGTGGATGTCATCGGAGTCGGTTCGCTCAAGGGTGCGCCTATTCCGGTCAATCCGCGCAAAGGCGAATTCCTGAAGGATGCCTCCGGAGCTCCGGTGACCACATATCTTAACGAGGCTATGGCGAAAGAGATTGCCAAAGCCGGAGGTGGCGCATACATCAACGGCTCCGGTAACAAGGCTGTCGACCAGCTCATAGAAAGCCTTGACCAGATAAAGAAATCAGATCTGAAACATGTATCCTACAAGGCCAGTGCCGAGCAGTTCCCGGTGTTCGCCAGCATAGCGTTACTGCTGCTGGTGATTGACGCCTGCATACTGCCGCGCAAGATCGGCTGGCTCAAGAAATTTACTTTCTTCAGCAAATGATACACCCACTCCGGACACCGATCCGGCCAACAACAATGCTCAAACACCGTTATATGAAACGTTACGTAAACATATTGTCGTTCACGGCCACAGTGGCACTCCTGCCGCTGCTGGCAGGGTGTGGCAAGAATCACGATAACACTGCGGAACAGGCGCAGGTGCAGTCCACAAAGCGCGAGCGCAATTCCATAAAGGAGGGCAACGCGCAGTATGCCGATCAGCATTACGCCGATGCCGAAATTTCCTACAAGAAAGCTCTTGAGGAAAATCCGGACAACGCCACCGCGCAGTTCAATCTCGCGTCAGCATACCTGAAACAGCGTGGCAACGACATTGCCAACAAAGCTGATTCACTTGTGCGCACTGCCGATGCCATGCTCGCCAAAGTGGCCTCGCAGCCCGACGTCAAACTTGCCGAAAGCTCTTTCTACGACCGCGGTAACATAGCCTACAAGGCTGAAGATTACGCCTCAGCCATAGAGATGTACAAGAATGCCCTCCGCAGAAATCCTGACAACGACCAGGCCCGAGAGAATCTCCGTCTGGCCCAGTTGAAAAAGCAGGAGCAGGACCAGCAGAACCAGAACCAGGACCAGAACAAAGACCAGCAGGATCAGAATAAAGACCAGAATCAGGACCAGCAGCAGAATCAGGACCAGCAGGACAACAAGCAGGATCAGGACAAGGATAAAGACAAAGACCAGAACCAGCAGAACTCACCCGACCAGAACAAGGACCAGCAGCAACAGCAGAAGCAGCAACAGGGCGGTCTGAGCGATGCAAGCGCCCAGCAGATTCTGAAAGCCATGGAGGATAAGGAAAACGGCACCCGACAGAAAGTGGAACTGATGAAACAGGGTGAAGAGAAACGTGCCAACCGCCGCACCACCGACAAACCCTGGTAATAAGCCCGCCCCTCCCACGTCACTCAACTATGAAATGAATTACCCGACATGAAGAAATTATTCTTGTTATTTACGTTGATAGCCGGCATATGCTGCCAGATGGCCGCACAAGTGTCGTTCAAGGTGCAACCGCCCCGAAACGTGATTGCAGGCAATGTGTTCTACGTCACCTACCGCCTGTCGAACGCTGAAGGCACAAGCCTGAATGCCCCGGCCATCGAGGGGTGCAAGCTGCTTTCGCGCAATCCAGGCGTCAGCACCATGCAGTCCATGCAGATTATCAACGGTGTGCAGAGTTCAAACACATCGGTCGACTATACATTCACCTACCGTGCCGAAAAAGAGGGCACATACACCATTCCACCGGCCACTATCGTGGCCGATGGCAAAACACTGCAGACCTCGGCCGCACAGTTCCGGATTCTCCCACCTGACCGCAATTCTGCACAGAACAACGGCGGTTACGGCGGCAACGCCATGGGGATGCCGGATTTCGACGAGCCTGCACAGGACACCAAGATATCCAAAAACGACATCTTCGTGCGCGTAATCCTCAACAAGAGTCAGGCCTACGAAGGCGAGGCCATTGAATGCACCCTCAAACTCTACACCAAATTCGAGCGCATCAATTCGTTCATGGTCACCTCTCCCCCAACTTTCGACGGCTTCCTTATCGATGAACTCGACACTCAAGCACAGCTCAATGAGGTGGAGCACTACAACGGCCAGAACTACATAACTGCCGTGCTGAAAAAATGCATCATATTCCCTCAGAAATCGGGTAAACTCACCATCAACTCCGGGAAATACGACCTGAGCGTGGTGCAGCTTGAACGAGTGTCGAACGGCTTCTTTATCTCTGCCCGTCCCATTGAGAAGGAGGTGCATCTGCAGCCGTTCACCCAGACAGTCAACATCACTCCCCTCCCCCAGCCGGAACCGGCCGGATTCTCAGGCGCTGTGGGACAGCTCAAATTTGAAAGCGCACTCAGTTCCAACACTCCGAGAACAGGTGAAGCGATTTCGCTCCGCTATATCGTAACCGGTACGGGCAACATCAAATACTTCACCGAGCCCAAACCGCAGATTCCATCGGAATTCGAGCAATACACACCCAAGACCGAGGAAAATGTCCGTATAGCCGGAAACACCCTCACCGGTACCCGGAGCATTGACTACACCCTCGTGCCGCAATCGGTGGGCGAATTCAAGATTCCGGCACAGGAATTCGTCTACTTCGACCTTGCAAAGAAACAATACGTCACACTCACCGCTCCGGGCTACACGCTCAATGTGGCCAAAGGCTCCGGAACCACAATGAGTGCTGAGCAGCGCGACATCGAAGCCAAGAACACCGACATCCTGCACATAAAGACAGGCGACAAGAACCAGTCGGCCGACCATACCCCCATGATACGTTTCTGGTGGTACTGGGCCATCTTCGGCGCACTCCTCGCCGCAGCCATAGCCAGTGTGCTCATCTACAGCAACAAACTCAAACGAGAAGCCGATGTTGTGGGACGCCGCACATCCCGTGCCAACAAGGTGGCCCGGAAGCGCCTTAAAATGGCCGAAAGCTTCATGAAAGCCCACAAGAGCGATAAATTCTATGAAGAGTTGCTCAAGGCCATGTGGGGCTATCTGAGCGACAAACTCAACATCCCTTCGTCGCAGCTCACACGCCAGAACATCGTGGACACCCTGTCGCAACGCGGAGCCGACACAGAAATCTGCAATAACGTGATAGCCATCCTTGATGACTGCGAAATGGCACGTTACACCCCCGATTCATCTCTCGATTCGTCGGTAGAGGCCATATATAACCGTGCAACCGATGTAATCAACGAAATTGAACGCAGCAAGATAGCACGTGCCTGACTTCCGACATGGCGCAACATTTCAACCAAACCATCAGACGCAACATGAAACATATCATATCATTCGCCATATTTCTGATTGCCGCATTGACAGCGGCAGCCCAGCAGGATTCAATTATAACGGCAGGTGCAACTGTCGCCTCACCAGAAGCAGAAGAGGCTCTGGAAACTGGCATCGAAGCAGGACGTCTGGCAGAACAGGCCGACTCGGCATATGCCGCCGATAATTTCTCACTTGCCGAACAGCTTTACCGCGAATCCATAACTTCTGAAGGCACCTCCAGTACGATATGCTACAATCTCGGCAATGCTTATTATCGTCAGGGCAATCTCGGCATGGCGATTGTAAACTATGAACGCGCCCTCAAACTCGACCCCACCAACAAGGACGCACGCATAAATCTGGAATTCGTGAAAGGGAAAATCACAGACCGCCAGATTGACTCAGGTTCCTTCGTATCGAATCTTTGGGAAAACATCGTGATGTTTTTCAAGGCCGACACATGGGCCTCGCTTGCGATAATTCTCTTTGCACTGTTTCTTGCCTCGGCGCTCACCTATCTTTTCTCGTCGGTGGTGCTTGTCAAGAAACTGAGTTTCTTCGGTGGCCTGATAATATTCATTGTGTGCGCGCTTGCCGTGATCATATCGTTCGCGGCTGCAAACCGTGTTGAAACCGACAGGTATGCCATCATCCTCCCACCCTCCGCCCAGCTTTCCACAACGCCGCGCGAGGCACGGAACCAGTCGGAAGAAGCATTCCTGCTGCACGAAGGCACCAAAGTGGAGATTGTTGATTCCATCTCATCATCGGCCGACGGAAAATGGTTTGAAGTGCGCGTAGGGCAGAATGAACGTGCATGGATCAAGGCAGCCGATGTGGAGCGCATCTGACAAATTCTCTCACCTTACCCCGTGCCTACATGCCCTATAAAGCCTTTCATGCCATTTATCATAAGCCTTTGTTTGACTTAAAATTAGGGTAAAAGAATGAAAAATATGTTGTAAAACACATAACAAACATTTGCTAATTACAGCCATTAAGCATAAATTTATGGTGCTAACAGAACATATTTCACCCTAAAAATACACGATCATGACAAAGACAATCACTTTCAACGATCTGCGTCGCCTTAAAGACAGCCTTCCCGATGGCGCAACCCACCGCATTGCCGACAAGCTCCATATAACCGTGCAAACAGTTCGTAACTACTTTGGGGGTTCAAATTACGAATTCGGCAATAACTGCGGTGTACACATCGAACCGGGTCCCGACGGTGGCATTGTAGTGCTCGACGACACCACCATCTACGACATGGCGGTTGAAATCCTTCAGGAAGAGGAACAGAAAAAGGAAGCCTGAATTTGAGAATTAAACGGCCACATGAAGCCAGAACAGCATTCATCCGCCGTCAGAAACATTCAAGCAACCAAAGCATAAGTCGCGCCCATCGGCATGCCCCGAAGGGCGCGATTTTATTTATCTCCGCAAAACACCCACGCCATGACACCCAACCGTCTCATAACTCTGGCCATACACACCTTTGAACGTGCCCAGAAAGTGAAACTCATTCTGGAACGTGAAGGCATTCCTGTGGAACTCAACAACGTCAATCTGGCAAATCCTGAAGTATCGGCGGGGGTGAGAGTCCGCATCAAAGAGGCCGACCTCCCCAAAGCACTGCGAATTGTGGAGAACTTCGAGATTTTCAACGTTGCCGACACCGACAGGGCCAAACATCGGCAGGGCAAGATTCTCGTGCCAACCGACTTTTCTCCCCATACATCCCTGGCCGTTAAACTGGCCATGCAACTTGCATCCCGCATGAACTGCGAAGTGGAGTTTATGCATGCCTTCATAAGCCCTTCGGGAAGCGAGACAATACAGCTTTCCGACGCCTACGATTATGAGCTGGAGGATATGGAGCTCACCTCCCGAATGCAGCAGCAGGCGGAAACGCTGATGAAACGTTTCGCACACACAGTGCGTGACGATATCAAAAGCGGACGCCTCCCGGCAGTGAAATTTTCCACAATAGTCAGCGAGGGTATTCCGGAGGAGGTCATTCTCTCGTATACACGCGAGGAAAAGCCGCTGATGGTTGTGATGAGCACACGCGAGGCAGGGAAAAAGGAAACGGAACTGATAGGCAGCGTCACAGCCGAGGTGCTCGACCGTTGCCGCGTTCCGGCATTTACCGTACCGGAGAACACGGATTTCGACCTGTTCGGCAAACATGAACGGGTGGCGTTTTTCTGCAATCTGGATCAGGAGGACATGCTGGCCCTCGACTCACTCTACCGTCTGTTTCCCGACATCCATCTGGATGTGACGCTCATAAGCGTGCCGCCGCGCAGAATGCGTCAGACACCGCCCACGCAGGCGGCCGACAATCTGTTGAAATATTGCCGGGAGCACTATGCCGGATATACATTCTCGGTGGAATACATCAAGACTCATTCCGTATTCGACGATCTTGACAATATCGCCACACGCAAACCGTTCGACATGATATGCCTCCCCAACAAGCACAAGAACGTGTTCGCCCGTGTGTTCAACCCATCACTCGCGCACAAGATTCTGTTCCGCGCCGACATCCCAATGGTGGTAATCCCCGTCTGATAAATATGCCGGCTGCGCTGCGACTACTGACTTTGAGCAGCTTCACCGGATGTGACTTTCAGCGGCGTTTTTTCGACTGGAACCCACGCCGTGTCTGAGGCTCATAACCGAGATGGCCGGGAAACAGACGCTTGATAAGGTCGGGGCGATGCAGACGCCGCAACGAATCCATGATGCCGGAACGGTAAGCCCTGTCGTACCAGAAGAAATACTGCCGCTGGGCCAGTTTCTGCTCAGGCGTTATGGCCGTGAAAATCTTTTCACCCGTGTAAGGGTGTACCCCGCTGTAGTAAATCTCTGTGGCCACCGTCATTGGTGTGGGGGTGAAATCCTGCACCTGCTCCAGATGAAAATCAAGGTCGCGGGTCTTGATGGCAAGTTCAGCCATGTGCGTCTCCGTGCAGCCCGGATGCGACGAAATGAAGTATGGTATAAGCTGCTGCTTCAGATTTTCCCGACTGTTGATGCGGTCAAAAATCTCCTTGAATTCATAAAACAGACTGAACGAAGGCTTACGCATCACCTCAAGCACATCATCTTCGGTGTGCTCAGGCGCCACTTTCAGACGTCCGCTCACATGGTTGCGTATAAGTTCGGCTATATACCGCCGGTTGGCGGCCTCAGCCTTTTCATTGCCGGAGCGATGCATGGCAAGGTCATAACGCACACCGCTGCCGATAAACGACTTTTTCACGCCCGGAAGGCTGTCCACCGCCTTGTAAATCTCAAGCAGCGGCGTATGGTCATTGTCAAGATTGGGGCATGGCTTGGGATGCAGGCAACTGGGCCGCATGCATTTTGCACATATCCCTGTGTCGCGGCCACCCATTCGGTACATGTTGGCCGACGGCCCTCCGAGGTCGGATATATATCCCTTGAAATCGTCCATGGCCACCACCTGACGCACTTCGGCAAGGATGGACTCCTTGCTGCGCGACGCGATGAATTTGCCCTGATGCGCAGAGATGGTGCAGAAAGCGCACCCGCCGAAACATCCGCGGTGCATGTTGACCGAGAACTTGATCATGTCGAACGCCGGAATCCGTTTCCCCTTGTAACGCGGGTGAGGCAGACGCGTGTAATGCAGCCCGAACGTACGGTCAATCTCCGCAGTGGTCATAGGCGGATACATAGGATTGACTTTCACCACCTTATTGCCGTGTGGCTGCCACAGCACCGCACCGTGCATACGGTTGGACTGCTGCTCGATGTGCTTGAAATTGGCAGATTGCACGGCCTTGTCGCGCTTGCACTCCTCAAACGAGGCGAGCACGATGTTGTCGGCACCGGCCTGCGGCATCTCGGCGAGCGGACGCACCACTACGGTCTGAGGAACGTCTGTGATATTCTCAACCCGTTCACCGGCGGAAAGACGTGCAGCCACCTCGAGCATGGGCTTCTCCCCCATTCCATACACCACCATGTCGACCTGCGCATCTATCATGATCGACGGCCGCAGACGGTCCTGCCAGTAATCGTAATGCGAATTTCTGCGCAAGGAGGCCTCGATGCCTCCGGCTATGACAGGCACATCGGGATAAAGGCGCTTCAGGATGTCGGCATAGACCACCGTAGGGTAGTCCGGGCGCGCCCCGTGTCGACCTCCGGGCGTATAGGCGTCATCGCTGCGGCGACGCCGGCCAGCTGTGTAGTGGTTCACCATTGAGTCCATCGCTCCGGCAGAAATGCCGAAGAACAGACGCGGTCGGCCGAATTTCTTAAAGTCGCGCAAATCGTCCTGCCAGTTTGGCTGCGGCACTATAGCCACCTTGTAGCCGCCAATTTCCATGAGGGCACGGCCTATCACAGCCGCTCCGAACGAGGGGTGATCAACATAGGCGTCGCCGGAGAATATCACGATGTCCGGTTCCTCCCATCCATGCAGGCGTGCCTCTTTCACTGATGTGGGGAGCCAGCGTTTCAGATCAAAACGCGGATCCACTCCAGTACGGGCCTGTGCGTGAATTTCAGTCGGTATATTATGCGGATTGTTACGGTTTTCTTTTGTCATATGCGTCACTGCATTGTCTTTAAGAGTTCCTCCATTTTCAGCACTTCATCGCGCAAGCGCGCAGCCTCCATGAATTCCATGTTTTTGGCGGCGTGAACCATGTCGGAACGCAAACGGGTGATGGAGCGCTGCAGTTCGGCCGCGCTCATATAGGGAACCACCGGATCGGCTGCAAGGTTGACCGTCGACACGTATTCGCTTTCATAAGGAATCGGCGTTGCGGCCTTAGGCGCTTTGGCCGCACGGCGTCCGCCTGCTGCCGGTGCTCCGGGCAGATCCTCAGTATCAAGTCCGATAATCCTGTTACGTGCCTTGACAATAGCCTTAGGCTCAATGCCGTATGCCTCGTTATATGCCAGCTGTTTGGCACGGCGCCGCTCGGTCTCCTCGATTGTAAGGCGCATGGAGTCGGTGATTTTGTCGGCATACATTATGACCATGCCGTTGAGGTTACGCGCGGCACGTCCCACGGTCTGTGTCAGCGAGCGGTGCGACCGCAGGAAGCCCTCCTTGTCGGCATCTATGATGGCCACGAGCGACACCTCCGGCAGGTCAAGCCCCTCTCGGAGGAGGTTTACGCCTATCACTACATCGAATACTCCGGCGCGGAGATTATCCAGAATCTTGATGCGGTCGAGAGTGTCGACATCCGAATGTATATAGGCCGATTTTATCTGCAGTTTCTGCAGGTAGTCGTTCAGTTCTTCGGCCATGCGCTTTGTAAGGGTGGTGACAAGCACACGCTCATCCTTCTCACGGCGCATCTCTATCTGCTCGAGCAGATGGTCAATCTGATGTTCCGACGGCTGCACCACAATGAGCGGGTCGAGCAGCCCGGTGGGACGTATCACCTGCTCAACCACCACGCCTTCGCTCTGTTCAAGCTCGTAATCGGCGGGAGTGGCACTGACATAGACAACCTGATTGGTGAGCGATTCGAACTCCTCGAACCGGAGCGGGCGGTTGTCAAGGGCACTCTCCATGCGGAATCCGTAGTTCACAAGATTTTCCTTTCGTGAAAGGTCGCCACCATACATGGCGCGTATCTGTGGAATGGTCACATGGCTCTCGTCAATGATTGTGAGATAGTCCTTGGGGAAATAATCAAGCAGACAGAACGGCCGCATGCCGCGCTCGCGTCCGTCGAAATAACGGCTGTAGTTCTCGATGCCCGGACAGTGGCCTACCTCGCGGATCATCTCAATGTCGTAAGTGGTACGTTCATAAAGGCGTTTGGCTTCAAGCAGGCGAGCCTCTTTGTTGAAAAAGTCCACCTGCTGCCCGAGGTCCACTTCCATCTGAGCCAGAGCCGAAGCCTGGCGTTCACGCGATGTGACAAACAGATTGGCCGGATATATCTTGAACTGGTCGTGGCTGCCCAGGGGCACATTGTCGAGCGGATGGAGGGTGGAAATGGATTCTATCTCATCGCCCCAGAAAATCACACGAAGAATGATTTCCTCATAGGCCAGACGGATGTCGATGGTATCCCCCTTCACGCGGAAATTACCACGGTTCAGTTCTACCTCGTTACGTGAATAAAGAGCCTCGGCAAGACGGCGCAGAAAGGCATTGCGGGCAATTTTCTGACCCACACGGATGTCAATCACGTTGGCATTGAAATCCTCCGGATTGCCCATACCGAACAGACACGACACCGAGCTTACAACAATTACATCCCTGCGTCCCGACAGAAGCGCCGAAGTGGTGGCAAGACGCAGTTTCTCAATCTCGTCATTGATCATGAGGTCCTTTTCAATATACTTGTCGACCGACGGGATGTAGGCTTCCGGCTGGTAATAGTCGTAGTACGACACGAAATACTGGACGGAATTTTCCGGGAAAAACTGCTTGAACTCGCTGTAAAGCTGAGCCGCAAGGGTCTTGTTATGGCTTAATATCAACGTGGGGCGGCGCACCTGCTGAATCACGTTGGCCATTGTGAACGTCTTGCCCGAACCGGTCACGCCAAGCAGTGTCTGAGCCGGTGTACCGTCGTTGACACCCTTCACCAGCTGGGCGATGGCTTCCGGCTGATCTCCGGTGGGTTTATATTGTGAATTCAGTTTAAAATCCATTCCAAATCTATTTAACTTACAAAGGTACAGAAAAACAGCCACATATCAAAGCTTTAAACAGGACGCCTCAAAAAACCGCCATCGCAGTCCGCAACCCTACTCTCTGTGCACCATAGTGAACTTTAGTGAACTTTTTGCCTTTGGATTTGGTTAATTATCCGTAAAGTGTTACCTTTGCAAAGGTTTCAACGAAGTAGAGCATCGATTACACAGCACAAACAATGATGAATGTGCCGTGATTCGCAAAAGCTTCCCCACTTCGTCAGACGTGTCCAAGCCGAACACTTCCTAAGGTTTTCACTATCGGCTGCATTCCTCAACCATCACAGTCCATCTCTCTTGACCGCTTCAAACAATGCCTAACTGTAACGGTCTGGCATAATCGATTTGATTCAGATGTTTAGGGAGCGACTGAAGAATGTATGGCTACAGACGCGTAACTCACAAACAACAAATTCATCCTCACAGCATTTTAGAACTTTGTCATCGATAAGGACAAAGACGGTGGGTTAAAGCAACATTACCCCGTAAAAACGCCGGAGAACCGTGCGCTCAAACTCCCGTGATTTTCCAAAAGACAAGCCTTTTCCAAAAATTCCGTTTCGCAGTTTAAAATCCATATGTACAATATTTCGGAACTTCAAGATATGCCCGACGACCGCCTCAAAGAGGTGGGTGAATCCATGGGCCTGAAAAAAATCAATATCGCCAACCGCGAGGAGCTGATTTACCGCATCCTTGACCAACAGGCGATCGACCTCTCGGCCAATGCGCCTGAAGAGCAGCCGCGACGTCGCGGACGCAAGCCCCGCAACCAGAACTCCGCCGACCAACAGGTTGCCTCAGCACCTGCGCCTGAACAGGCTGGTGACGCCACGCCCGACGAGCCAAAACGCCGCGGACGCAAACCGGGCAACAGACAGACGACCGCTGCAACCGAAACCGCTGCGGCTCCTACAGAGCAGCCGGAATCACCCCTGCAGCCTCAGGCTGAAACCGGCAACGAAACAGACGGCAATCAGGAAAAGCCCAATCAAAAACGTCGCGGACGCAAGCCCAGAAATAATAAACCGGACAACAACGAGAACAACGACAATGCTGCGAGCACGCCACAATTCGCAGCTAATCCGGATGAGATAGAGCCTTCCTTTATGGCTGAAATAATAGACAGCGACAGCAACCAACCGCTACAACTGCCAGCAGCAAGCACAGAAGCTGTACCTGCTCTACTTGCCGAAACAAACAACAGCACCCCACAAGGGCCAAAAATCCAGACCGACGACAAAACCACGGACACAACTTCTGCCAACAACACCGATACGCCTCTCCCCTCACAGAATCCTTCAGCCTCACAGCCTCAGAATCAACCCCGACAGGCTAACGGCCCCCGCGTTTTCGGACGCAAGGTGGATGAATCGTTCGGAGCATTCTTCCCCCACGCTGCAGGCAAAAGCTTCACTCCCCGTTCGCAGAAAGAACGCGAGGCAGCCGCTGCCGTTGCTGCCGCAGCTCCCATAATAATCCGCGAACCACAGGCTCAGAAGCAGGTTATGGAGCCGAAAAGCAAAAAGGCCAAAAAGAAAGAACGCATGGCTGCAAAAATGCAGCAGCCGAACGCACCGGCCTATAATTTCGACGGCTTCCTTGAAGCAGAAGGCGTACTTGAGATAATGCCAGAAGGCTACGGTTTCCTGCGCTCAAGCGACTTCAACTACCTCGCATCGCCCGACGACATATATGTAACCCAGCCTCAGATAAAAAAATACGGCCTCAAGGCCGGCGATGTGGTGCAGTGCACCATCAACCCTCCTTTGGAAGGCGAAAAATATTTCCCGATGAACGAGGCAATATCCATCAACGGACGCCAGCCTGAATTCATCCGCGACCGTGTGCCTTTCGAACATCTCACGCCGCTGTTCCCCGACGAAAAATTCAATCTCACGGGCGGACGCAGCAGCAACAACATATCCACCCGCGTGGTAGATATGTTCTCCCCCATCGGCAAGGGACAGCGCGCCCTGATTGTGGCGCCCCCCAAAACCGGTAAGACCATCCTGCTCAAGGACATTGCCAACGCCATCGCCGAAAATCATCCGGAAGTCTACATCATGATCCTGCTCATCGACGAGCGACCCGAGGAGGTTACCGACATGAGCCGCAGCGTCAACGCGGAAGTGATAGCATCCACGTTCGACGAACCGGCCGACCGCCATGTCAAAATTGCAGGCATCGTGCTTGAAAAAGCAAAACGCATGGTGGAGTGCGGCCATGACGTGGTGATTCTCCTTGACTCCATCACACGTCTGGCCCGTGCATACAACACCGCACAACCCGCTTCCGGAAAAATCCTTTCAGGCGGTGTGGACGCCAACGCCCTCCAGAAACCGAAACGATTCTTCGGCGCAGCCCGAAACATCGAAGGCGGCGGCTCACTCACCATTATCGCCACCGCCCTCACCGAGACATCTTCGAAGATGGACGAGGTGATTTTCGAGGAATTCAAAGGCACCGGCAATATGGAACTTCAGCTCGACCGCAAACTCTCGAACAAACGAATCTTCCCCGCTGTGGACATCATGGCATCGTCCACACGCCGCGACGACCTGCTGCTGCGCGAAGAGACCCTCAACCGCATGTGGATTCTGCGCCGGTTCCTGTCCGACCGCAATTCAATCGAAGCGATGGAATTCATCAAGGACCGCATGGAACGCACCGCCGACAACGACGAACTGCTCCGCACCATGGGCGACTAACACCGCACATATGATTATTCTCATAGCCGAATCAAAATCAATGGGCAACGGCCAGACAGCCGTTGCCCATGAAGTTTATGAATCACACAAACCGCCGTTTGAGGCTGATGCCGACCGGTTTATGGACGGATTGCGCCATCTCAGTGTGCCTGAGCTTGCAGCCACCCTGGGCATCGGCCCGAAATCTGCAGCCGCCCTTCACGGCCAGATTTACGAATTTCCCGACAAAAGCCACGGATACAAAGTCATATTGGCCTACACCGGGGTTGTGTTCAAGGCGCTTGACATAGCATCGCTCACGCCCGATGCCATTGCCTACGCAGGCGGACGCCTGCGGATAGTGTCATCGCTCTATGGATGGCTTGCTCCCGACAGCATCATAAAGCCGTACCGGATGGGATTCACAGCCAAAATCGCAGCCGACGGAGCATCCTTACAGCGCTTTTGGAAAAAACCGCTCACCCTGGCTCTTATCAACATGATAAAGACAACGGGCGACAGCGAGGTGCTCAACCTCCTGCCGCTCGACGCATCCAAATGCATTGACTGGAAACTGGTAAAATCGTTTGCCCGGGTATACGTGGCGAATTTCAGACAGCAGGTTGGAGCGGAGACCAAGACCCCGAATGCCACACGACTAAAAGAACTACGCGGACTGTTGCTCCGGCAGATTCTGCAGGAACAGATCATGACGGGCGATGCACTGCGTGCCATATCGTCCGAAGAGTTCTATTACGATTGTGATTCCCCCTATCCGGACCATCTGCTGTTCATCACAGCCTGACGGCATGCACGGCGGTCACTCGTCATGCCCGGCATCCTCCATCAGCTCCGGAAACGGAAGGGAATAACGGGCTGACTGGGCGATGCGCTTGTTGCGCCAGCACTTGCGGCATACGGCTATGTATCGCTCGTCGCCACCAATCTCCACCTGAGCTCCCTCGCTGACAAAATCGCCGTTGGCATCGATGCGGGCATTCACAATGGTCTTGTGTCCGCAGGTACAGGTTGATTTAATCTCGTCGATAGTATCGGCAATCTCGAACAACCGGCGGGAGCCCTCGAACAGATGCGTCTGAAAATCGGTACGGAGGCCATAGCATATCACATTGCAGCCGAAATCGTCGACGACCCTCGACAACTGATCCACCTGCGCCTCGGTCAGGAATTGCGCCTCGTCAACAAGAAACCATTCCACCAAAGCACCGATTTTCTCAAAATATTCCTTGGCAAACTCATACAAGTCCGTATCCGGATATATCCAGCTGCATTCACGCTCGATGCCGATACGCGACTTTATCACGTTTTTCTTGTCGCGGTTGTCAACCACCGGCTTCATGCAGAGATAACGCATTTTCCGTTCCTCAAAATTATATGCCGTGGTGAGCAACAATGCTGTTTTGGCGGAACCCATGGTTCCATAACGGAAATACAGCTTGCCGATGCGGTTCATATTGAATTGTTTTATAGATGTAGACGAAAGTTTGACAGTATTTGAACGCGTGCAATATTAAAAATGCGCATATTGCCTTGCACTATTCAAATTTACTGCATTTTTCATATATCCCGACATTTAAACACAAAAACTTATCAACACTCCCGCCTCAACTGCACCCTCCATGTGTGGCAGGCACGGAAAGGGATAGGATTTATTAATATGAGCCAGATAATCGGGCATAAAAAACGATGTGACGGGAATCCGACACATCGCTTTTTTTATGAATTGAACGGGATATGGTCCCGGAATCAGTTCTTTTTGCGGTTGCCATAGCGGCTGAGGAACTTATCGACACGACCTGCGGTGTCAACGAGCTTCTGCTTGCCGGTGAAGAAGGGGTGCGATGAGGAGGTGATTTCAAGCTTTACCAAGGGATAGGTTACGCCGTCGATTTCGATGGTCTCTTTGGCAGCTACAGTCGAGCGTGTGATGAAGATTTCGTCGTTCGACATGTCCTTGAACACAACTTCACGATAATTTGAAGGATGAAGATCTTTTTTCATTTCTATTTATTCTTTTTATATTCAAAATTTTGTGAAGTGGCATCGACCACTCCTTATGATTTTGCCGCTGGTAGGACGGCTTCTGGGTAATGGCTTGCAAATTTAGCCATTTTTCCGCAATTAACAAGCATACCGCAGTAAAAATCAGCAATATTTTTTTCATAAGCAGACTCTTGTCAGGCAGTCTGCATATCAATACAAATGAAGACTGGGAATGGTCTATTGCCTGTCTTGTATAAAATTACTACTTTTGTCAGATGATGGAAAGAACCAATCTGCTAAATTTTCAAAATATATAGCGACAATATTGTTAAACGAAATATAAAATGTCAACCGACAACACCCGCCGCTGGATTAAAGGCATCCCCTACGAGGTGGCCTTCTGGCAAAGTTACTATAACAACCGCAAACGTCTGCGCGATCTGTTTGGATGGTCGCTCATCGGTCAGGAATGCGTGCTCGACAACTTCGATATGGCCGCTTTCCTTGCCGCCCGAAAGGAGGAGAAACCGGTTATTCTTGATGTCGGCTGCGCGTTAAGCTATGCATTCGGGACAAAAATAGGCGGCAAAGACCTCGACATAGATTTTATCGACCCGCTCGCCCCGTTCTACAATAAGATTCTCGACAAACATAAGCCCGAACTGCCACACATCAAATTTGGTATGACCGAGAGTCTCGGGGCTATCTATCCGGAAAACTCCGTGACATTCATCCACATTCGCAATTCTTTGGACCACAGCATGAACCCCATGAAGGGGATTCTGCAAGCCGTAGACTGCCTCAAACCGGGCGGAGTGCTATATCTGAACCACTTCCGCAACGAAGCGGAAAATGAAGGCTACAGGGGCTTTCACCAGTTCAATATAGACATACGCAAGGGACGTCTGGTGTTGTGGAACGCCACCGAATGCATCGATGTGGCTGCCCATCTGGGCGGTTGCGCCGATGTCAGCCCCTCCACAACCGCCGAGGGGCGCATTGTGGCGGTAATCGAGAAGAAAGCCCCGTTGGGTCACCTCATCGACCGTCGGCAAGCCGGCCGCGAAATGGTGGAGATGGCCATGCAGACAATAGAGTATTTCCACTCACCTGCATGCGCCCTGAAATATCACTGGACGCGCTTCTACTGCACCATAGGGCACCGCACCATGCGCCTGCTCCCCTATTGGCTCCTTGGCAAAATCAAAGCCCTGGCAGGTAAGAATTGAAGTGAACACAAAAAATCGGGCAGCCACAATCCCACTCGGAATAATGGCTGCCTGATTTTTATATCTAGACCCGGTTCGGATTAAAGCTCGATTGTCTGCGTGCGGTCCGGTCCGACCGAAACGATTACGATCGGTGTGCCGAGCTGACGCTCAAGGAACGAGATATAATCCTTGAAGCGCTGGGGGAATTCGTCGGCCGAGGTGACAGATGTCATGGGCGTTTTCCATCCCGGCAGTTCCTCATAGACCGGCTTGACGGCATCAGCATCATCGATAGAATACGGGAAACGATCGGTACGTTTGCCGTTCACCTCATAGGCCACGCATGCCTTGATGGTGTCGAATCCGTCGAGCACATCGCTCTTCATCATTATGAGTTTGGTCACGCCGTTTATCATGATGGCATAGCGGAGTGCCACAAGGTCAATCCAGCCGCAACGGCGCTCACGTCCTGTCACAGCGCCGTATTCGTGGCCGAGATCACGTATCAGTTTACCGGTTTCGTCGAACAGCTCGGTGGGGAACGGTCCGGCTCCCACGCGCGTACAGTAGGCCTTGAAAATACCGAACACATCTCCAATCTTGTTGGGCGCTATACCCAGACCGGTGCATGCGCCGGCACAGATGGTGTTGGACGAGGTGACAAATGGATAGGACCCGAAGTCCACATCAAGCATGGTGCCCTGCGCACCCTCGCAAAGCACGCTCTTGCCCGAGGCAAGCAGATCGTTCACGAGATATTCGCCATCGACAATCTCATAATTCCTGAGATATTCCACGGCGTTTATCCAGTCCTGTTCAAGCTGTGCCAGCTGCTGGGGGTCGGGAGTGGCATCCAGCGACGCCAGACGTGTGAGATGGCGTTCGCGTGCGGCGGCGTACTTTGCATCGAAATTATCGAATATATCACCTACCCTCACACCGTTACGCGAAGTCTTGTCGGTATATGTTGGACCGATACCTTTGCCGGTGGTGCCGATCTTGGCTTTCCCTTTTGCCTTTTCGGATGCGGCATCAAGCAGACGGTGTGTCGGCAGGATGAGATGCGCTTTCTTTGAGATTTTCAACGTGTGCTTCAGATCCACGCCGCTTTTGCACAAGGCTTCTGCCTCATCGCGGAACAGCACGGGGTCAAGCACAACTCCGTTGCCTATGAGGTTCGTGTCATTCTGGAACACTCCGGAAGGGATGGAGCGGAGCACATACTTCTTGCCGTCGAATTCAAGTGTATGGCCGGCATTCGGGCCGCCCTGAAATCTGGCCACAGCGTCATAGCGCGGTGTCAGTACATCAACAACTTTTCCTTTCCCTTCGTCGCCCCATTGCAAACCGAGCAGAACGTCAACTTTCATTGTGTAGAGTTTTGTAACTGTGATAATGGTTTCAAAAAATCAGGTCAAGAACACCGACTGGACCAAACAGCCTTACTGGCCATTACGGGCACTTTCACGTTTCAGACGCTTCTGGCACCAGGAACACAGCCCGTACACATAAAGCGTGAAGAACTGCGTTTTAAATGTGGGATACCTCAGATTGCCTATCTGGGCCATAAGCGCGGGGTCTTTCACCGCTCTAACGCGACCACAGGAAGTGCACACCAGATGGTGGTGACTTTCGGTGGCACCCGGAAGAACCCTTTCATACTGCGCCGGCTGATTGCCGAACTGATGCCTGCGCACCAGGCCGGCCTCAAGAAACAGCTGTATGGCAGCATACACTGTGGAAAGGCTGAAATGCCGTCCTTCAAGCGTAAGCGCCTCATGCAACGCATCTACATAAAAATGGGCATCCGTCGAGAACACTTTCTCAAGAATGGCATAACGTTCGGGGGTGCGCCGCATACCGTGCTCTTTCAGATATGCATCGAGCTGGGCTCTTGCCGGTGTAAGCATCTGGTCGTCGGTCATGGCTTAACTTTCTGCTGCAAAGGTAACACTTTTTCAGACAATAAAAGCCCCATCGGCGCGGCTTTTTCATAAAAAACTCCCGAGTGTCGGCTACGTTGCGTACAGCCGACAATCGGGAGTGAAAATTTAGATTTCAGGGGTGAGATGTCACCCGCTTTATGGGGAATCAGATGATACCCTGCTCCATCATGGCGTTGGCCACCTTCATGAAGCCGGCGATGTTGGCACCCTTCATGTAGTTGAGGTAGCCGTCAGCTTCGCGTCCGTAAGCCACGCACTGTTCGTGGATGGACGCCATGATCTGATGCAGCTTGGCATCAACCTCTTCGGCGCTCCACTGCAGATGCTCTGCATCCTGTGTCATTTCCAGACCGGAGCATGCCACGCCACCTGCGTTGACGGCCTTGCCGGGTGCATAGTTGATCTTGTTGGCGATGAAAGTATCGATAGCCTCGGGAGTGCAACCCATGTTCGAAACCTCAGCAACAAGTTTCACGCCATTGGCAACGAGCTGCTTGGCATCCTCACCGTTAACTTCGTTCTGGGTTGCGCAGGGAAGTGCGATGTCAACCTTCTGCTCCCAGGGTTTCTTGCCGGGGAAGAATGTGGCGTTGGGATATTTCTCGGCATAAGGAGCCACGATATCATTACCGGAAGCACGGAGTTCAAGCATATAATTGATCTTTTCGCCGCTCACGCCGTCGGGATCGTAGACATAGCCGTCGGGACCGGAGATGGTCACAACTTTTGCGCCGAGTTCGTTGGCCTTGGTTGCTGCACCCCATGCCACGTTTCCGAATCCGGAGATGGCCACTGTTTTGCCCTTGATGGTGTCGTTGGCCAGAGTGAGCATGTTTTCAACGAAATAGAGAGCACCGAAACCGGTGGCTTCAGGACGCAGACGGCTGCCGCCGAAATCGAATCCCTTGCCGGTGAATGTGCCGGTGTGCTCGTTGACAAGCTTTTTGTACATACCGTACATGTAGCCAACTTCACGACCGCCTACGCCGATATCGCCTGCGGGAACGTCGCGGTCGGGACCAAGATTTTTCCACAGACCGAGGATGAAGGCCTGGCAGAAACGCATGATTTCGCCATTGCTCTTACCGCGGGGCGAGAAATCACTGCCGCCCTTAGCACCGCCCATAGGCAATGTGGTGAGCGCGTTTTTGAAAGTCTGCTCGAAGCCGAGGAATTTCAGGATTGAAAGATTCACGGATGCGTGGAAACGGATACCGCCCTTGTACGGGCCGATAGCGTTGTTGAACTGAACACGATAGCCGATGTTGTTCTGCACTTCGCCCTTATCGTCCACCCAGGTTACACGGAATGTCACGATGCGGTCAGGCTCAACCATCCGCTCGATAATTTTGTTCTTTTCAAACTCGGGATGACGGTTATAAACGTCGGCCACTGAAAGCAACACCTCGCGCACTGCCTGGAGGTATTCTTTTTCGCCCGGATGTTTAGCTTCCAGGCTGTTCATGATATTATTTATATCCATAACTAAAATTGTTTGGAATTTAGGTTTGTCGGTTAATTATCTCTCGCGGACAGTCACTCGCAAAACGGCGTGCCATGCGATGGCCTCCTGTTTCAAAGTTGTTATCCAACGGCAAATATAATACTAAAATTACAATAGCAGCACAAAAAAATGATTTATTTTTCATGCCGTTTAACATGAATAAAAAACATTTTAGCACCTGCCACAAAAGCGCCGAATCGACAACTGACAGCCGCCGGCAAAGAATCCGGCCAAAATGCTCGACATGCGCCCGAAACCCGTTCATTAATCAACCCGTACAGCAGTTTTCGTGCCAATACGCCGACAACCATTTTCACCGCCCCCAATCACACGCATAACACAATGATACCTGCAAACAAACACATGCCTCCATGTGTTTTTATCATAAAGTTAGAACTGCTGAAAAATCAGGATTATTCCTGTTCAGCCTTTGCCAATTAGAAAAATTTACTTAAATTTGCACCATAGTAACAGATTTGTGTTAAACCGCATCGAAAAAACTATCGAAGCTGTCGGCTGCATGAGGCATCCGCCATTTTGCCTCTCCACATTCAATCAGCATAGCCAACACGGCGCCACACTAAACACATAACACCAATTTAAACCATATACAAAATGAATACAGAAACAATTGGAGCATGGGCAGGACTTGTTTGGAACGCCCTCAACGAAACAGACGTATTGAGCCTCAAACAGCTCAAAAAAATCACCAAACTTAAAGACAAAGAGGCATTCGCCGCAATCGGCTGGCTCGCCCGCGAAGGCAAAATCGACGTACAGACCAACCCGGAGGACGAAAAAGAATATCTCTTCACTCTGGTTGGCAACAAATAATACAACCATCCCGAACATTACCACAGGGCGGTGCACCACTCCATACCGGAGCGCGACACCGCCTTGTTTGCCCCCAATCCCCTCCCCTCTTCACAGCTCCGCACGCGCACTCCATATTCCGGAAATAACAATAGCCCGAAGGCGCTTTCAACAAATTTAACCCGAAAACCGCCGGATTCACCAAACTTTTTCGTACCTTTGCAACTTGTAAAAATAGGCGCACGATTCCCGGAGCGCCTTACAGCTTATACGACATTCCGAACATGAGACAATTAAAGATTTCTAAATCTATCACGAACCGCGAGAGCGCGTCGCTCGATAAATACCTTCAGGAAATTGGACGCGAGGAACTTATCACTGTTGAACAGGAAGTAGAGCTCGCCCAGCGCATCCGCGAAGGCGACCAGATTGCCCTCGAAAAGCTTACCCGCGCCAACCTGCGCTTCGTGGTCTCCGTTGCAAAGCAATATCAGAATCAGGGGCTCAGCCTCCCCGACCTTATCAACGAAGGTAACCTCGGCCTCATTAAGGCCGCACAGAAGTTTGACGAAACCCGCGGTTTCAAATTCATCTCCTATGCCGTGTGGTGGATCCGTCAGTCCATTCTTCAGGCACTCGCAGAACAGAGCCGTATCGTACGCCTCCCCCTCAATCAGGTTGGTTCGCTCAATAAAATCTCGAAAGCACTTAGCAAATTCGAGCAGGAAAACGAGCGTCGCCCGTCGCCCGAGGAACTGGCAGAGACACTTGATGTTCCCGTTGAAAAAATTGCCGACACGCTTAAGGTGTCAGGACGCCACATATCCGTGGACGCCCCCTTCGTGGAAGGCGAGGACAACTCTCTGCTCGACGTGCTTGCCAATGACGACTCACCCATGGCCGATGCCACCCTTACACAGGAATCACTTTCGAAGGAGGTTGACCGTGCGTTGCACCAGCTACACGAACGCGAACGCGAAATCCTCAAGATGTTCTTCGGCATCGGTTGCCAGGAAATGACCCTTGAGGAAATCGGTGCAAAATTCAACCTCACCCGCGAACGCGTACGCCAGATCAAGGAGAAAGCCATCCGCCGCCTCAAAGGCCAGAAATCACGCCTGCTCAAAACCTACCTCGGTCAATAACCGCACACGGCACCGGAGCCCCCCACAAGCCGATAACAGAAACCACATCACACCGGAAGCAATGCCCACCTCGTCTTAACAACAGGCCCGACATTGCTTCCGGTTTCGTTTATGGTTCCTGCCGGATAACCTCCAATTCGAATAATTTCGGATAAACTCTGATAATTCGGATAACTCTTATAAATCTCATAAAAATTATCGGAACTTATCAGAATTATCCGAATTATCCGAATTATCAGAGTTTATCAGAGCCAATCAGAGCCGCCCGCATCTCACCAAATTAAACCCTCCCACCTCTCTCATGTCTAAACATCGTTATGAAAAGACTACGAAACATATTTTTACTCCTTCTCGTTGCCGCCACGGCAATGACAGTGAACGCATGGACCCTCCCCAAAGAGAGCCTCACATATAATATAATGTACAAATGGGGCCTGATCAACAAAAAGGCCGGCGAAGTCACGCTCACCACGTCAGACATCAGCCAAAAGGAATTCAAATCGCTTCTCGTGGCGGCTTCCGCCCCATGGGCCGACAAATTCTTCATGGTGCGTGACACACTGCGCGGCAACATCCACCCCACCACATTCCTGCCCACATATTATGAACGCATCGCGCATGAAGGGTCGCACTTCTCGCACGACATACTGAACTATACCCGAACCGGATCAAACGTCACGGCACACGCACGCATATGGCGTCAGAAAAAAGGCGAAGAAATGTCAACTGACACCAAGACCCATCAGGCGCAGGGCACCACCCTCGACATGCTCAGCGCATTCTACTATATGCGGCAGCTCAACTACCCCACAATGAATCCGGGCAGCGCCGTGAAACTCAACATCTTCTCCGGTAAGAAAAAAGAGATTCTCACCATCCATTATCACGGCATCGACCAGGTGAAACTCGACAAGAACAAATATCCGGCCTATCACATCACCTTTACGTTCACACAGGAGAACGGCAAGGTAAGCTCCGACAACATGGATGCCTGGATTTCCACCACCGACAGCCGCATTCCCCTGCTCATGGAAGGGAAACTGCCCGTGGGAAAAGTGCGCGCCCTCTATGCCGGCGCCATTTGATACCGCAGCAGACAACACCTGAATCCACGCACCTTTCAAGCATAGATCATAAAAATTGAAAAGCAAAGTGAATCATCCTATTGCAAAATACAAAAAAAGTCCTTACCTTTGCACACATCAAAACACATTGATGCTTATCAATAGAGATAACATCGATTGAACATAGAGTGCCGGGCATCACAGATGCCGGTCACACATTGGAGAGATGGCAGAGTGGTCGATTGCGGCGGTCTTGAAAACCGTTGAGGGTCACACCTCCGGGGGTTCGAATCCCTCTCTCTCCGCCAATATTAAAGACAAAACTGCTGTAAGTCAACAACTTGCAGCGGTTTTGATTTTATATACATACAAATTGCCGGACAATCCCAGCCCCATACAAATGCGTCTGTATCATAGAAAATCAAAAGGAGGGAATATAATGTTACCCCGAGGTTCATTATCGCGCAGCCCTTGCGAAGCAAGAATCCCCATCTCCGCAATAAAACTTGATAATCAAGTTTTTGCTGTATCCACGCCCCATTATCAAATATCGGGAGTAATTGCAAAAAGAACTAATTGCAAAAAAGTTGTCCGAAATTTATGTAGGTAGCTCGTAAAATTTGTTTTAAGCAGCGGAGATTCCGGAGGTAGAAAAGAGATTGGACTCTCTCATAAAAATAGCGAAAGGAATAAGAAAAATATTTATATATGAAATGATGTACCTCCGTAAGTTTAACACAGAAGCACGGATATAAATATTGTCGCCAGACAAAGATTATTAAGAGCGCTGAATATTTGCCAAAATATAGTCACGTATCGCTACTGAATCTCCCTATTCTATTTTGTTTTATAGCGTTTAACATCATTTTGTTGAATACAGCTATATTCCTGTCTATGGAAACAAGTTCTGCCTTAATTTTCTCATAATCTATACTCTTTTCGTATGGCGACAACATATAATTACTAATTTTGGCGAAACTATCTTGAATATTATAAATAAAAAATTTGCTGAACGTAACCCCATAATAGCCTTCAATAAGAGAATACATCCTGCGTCGATTCGCATTCCATTCTTCCAATTGCATCAGCATAGACTGCTTATAAGTTTCTATTTTTATACTATCATGTTGAGTATAAGCGGATAACAAACGTCTGGTTTTATAAAAGCGGTCATCCATCAATCGGCTTACTTCATTGAAAATATCTTCAGCTTGTTGCCTATCACATTCAATCATCGAAAGTTTATATTGCTCTCTCCAACTGTTCTCCTGAAATGTCGCACCAAGCCAACCTCCAATGACAGCAGCAATCAGAGTACATGTTATTTTGACCAAAGGTTCCTTTACAAGTCTTATGATAACATTCCTAATACCGTTAAGGATTTTTTTTAGCATTGAAAAAATTTTAATGAGTTAGTGAAGTGAAAAAACATGCAAAACGATTATTAGTTTTATCCAATAAAGGTAACAATAATATTTAAGGAATCAAAATTGTCTATACTTCTTATGAATATTATGAATATCTTACTCTCTACGGCAAGTGCAGGCAGGTTCAACTGGCAAGTGCAAAATTATCATTTGTCGAAAGCAAACATGTTTTTAAGAGAGCCAAACTTGCTTGAATAAACCTCAATCAAAATGAATTCTGACAATGCAGATATTGTATCTAAATTATCAGAGTTATAAGAATTACCGCATCATGGCGCTGCCGCCAGGTTAATTTCAATAGAGATCCATGAATTCGTAGGTGTTGCCGAGGTCGGCGAGGATGCGGCGGAAACTGTCGTGCGAGATGATGAGCGAGGCGGTGTTGTCGTTGGGATGAAAGCTCAGTTTGTCGGCCTTGTCAAGATTGCTGTCAAGAATGAGATGCACATGGTTGTCGGTGTCGTTGAGCAACCCGAAAAGCGACACCGAACCCGGTGTCACACCAAGGTATTTCTCCATCCTGGCCTCCGACGCAAACGAAAGCCTCCCCTGCTGCAGCTTGTCCTGCAGTTCATGCACCGGAAGGGAATGGTGCCAGTCGAGAATCACAAGATAATGACGGTTGCCTTTATGGTTGCGCAGAAAAAGATTCTTGCAATGGCACACATCACCGGCATCGGCAACGTATTTCAACGCCTCCTCAACAGTGGGCGTGGCCGGATGCTCGATGCATTCATAATCTATTCCTGCATCCCGCAGATATTCAAACACCTTTTCTTTTTTGTTCATTTTCCTTTATTGCAAAAAATCTTCATTGTGATAACCGGAGAGGGGTCAGTTCCACCCTCCCCCGAGCGCGCGGTAAAGTTCCACCAGCGCAAGATATTCATCGCGCACGGCATAGATCAGCCCTACCTCCGACTCAAAATAGCGCCGCTGCGCGTCGAGCACATCAATATAGTTGATGGCACCGAGTGCATACTGGCTGTTGGCCAGTTCCGAATATTTTTTTGCGGCATTGCGCAGATCCCTGCGGAGCACCGTGGCCTCCTGCTTGCGCTGGAATGTGGTCACGGCATCACTGACTTCGCTGAATGCGGTGAGAACTTTCTGCTCATAGCCATATTTGGCCTGATTGTAAGCCGCCTCGGCAGCCTGGTGCTTACGTTTGTTGCGTCCGAAAGAGAATACGGGTCCTGCCACCGATCCAATCACATAGGAGAATGGCGACTGCAGCAGGTGTTGGAGGTCGTCGTTCTCTGCTCCACCGGTCAGACTTATGCGAAGCCGGGGGAAACGGTCGGCATAAGCCACACCCACATTGGCCAATGCGGCTTTAAGATTCTGTTCGGCCGCACGCAGGTCGGGACGCCGTTGCAGCAGCGTCGAAGGGAGCCCGATTGCCAGCGTATCGGGCATCACCATCTCCAGGTTAAGTGAGCTGCGCTGCAGATAATCCTCCGGATAACGCCCCATCAGAAGTGCTATGGCATTGCGCTGCACCTTGATGTCGCGCTCCAGATTCGGTATAAGTGCCGCCGTGGTGGCATACTCCACCTTGGCCTGCTGATAAACGGTCTCCGGTGTAAGTCCCCCCTCGAAACGCAGGCGCGCTTTCTCGAGGTTCACCTCGCGGGTATGGAGCGTACGTTCCACCATGGCACGTTCGCGGTCAAGCGCTATCAGCCTGAAATAGGCCGACGCCACCTCGGCCACGAGGGTCATCTGCATCGCTCGCCGGTTCTCCACCGAAGCAAAATACTGTGCCGCACCTTTTTTGCGAGCCCAGCTCAGTCCGCCCCACAGGTCGGCCTCCCAGCTCAACGTGGCTTTAAGGGAAAACTCCGGATCGGAGGTACTCTTCTTATCATAATAATCATTTGTCTCATTATCAGCCGATGCGATGGCCGACAGTGTAGGCATGAAGTTGGCCTTGCTCACGCCGTAGAGAGCACGCATCTCCTCCACTTTGGCAGCCGCAGCGAGCAGGTCGCGGTTGTTCCGCAAAGTCTCGTCAATTATGGCCACCAGGGATGAATCGGTGTACACCTGCCACCACTTCATATCAGCCATGGTGACCGAATCAGTGGAGTTTCCCTCCAGAGCCGACGGCAGATTCAGCTGCGGCTCCGCGCAGTTTTTCACTCCGGAGCACGATGACAGCGCCGTTGCGGCCACCGTCAGGCACACTGCGGCCACAGCCGTGTGCTTCATTATCTTTTTCGTCTTTCTTTTCAATCTGTCTTTCATTCTGAAAATCTCCACAAAGAAAAAGGGTACAAAAAGTATGCCAACGGTGATGGCTACGAGCATACCGAAAAACACACCGGTGCCGATGTCGCGCCTTGCAGCCGAACCAGGTCCGGAGGCAAGCACCAGAGGCACAAGTCCGAGTATGAACGCCAGCGACGTCATCACTATCGGGCGGAAACGCAGCCGCGCTGCCGTGAGGGCGGCATGCACCACATCCACACCCTTGTCAACCTCCTCTTTTGCAAATTCCACAATAAGGATGGCATTCTTCGCCACAAGTCCCACAAGCATCACCAGACCGATCTGGAAATAGATGTTGTTTTCAAGTCCGCACAACCATATGCCGGCATAGGCGCCCACACCTGCAATCGGGAGCGACAGAATCACGGCCAGCGGCACCGTCCAGCTTTCGTAAAGAGCCGCCAGGAAAAGGAACACGAACAGCAGCGCCAGTCCGAGCACAAAGCCGGTCTTGCCCGACTCATGTTTCTGCTGATACGACAGTCCCGACCACTCCACTGCGATATTCTCTGGCAGATGCTCACGCACAATCTGCTCGAGAGCGGCCATTGCCTGACCGGTGCTGTAGCCCTGAGCCGCTTCTCCTGAGATGGTGGCGCAATTGAACATATTGAAGCGCTTCACCGAGCCCGGACCGGATGTGTAGTGCGACGTTCCGAGCGATGTCACCGGCACCATCGTACCGTTGGCTCCACGCACAAAGAACAGGTTGAGATTACCCGGACGTGCGCGGTAAGTGGCATCGGCCTGCAGATACACACGGTAGATGCGGTTGAACATGTTGAAATCGTTGACATAGACCGACCCGGTGAAAGCCTTCATTGTCGAGAATATGTCGCTGACAGGAATCCCCTGCATCTTGGCCTTGTCGCGGTCCACATCGAAGAAGAGCTGCGGAATCTCGGCCTGCAGCGAGGAGGACAGGCCGGAAAACTCCGGACATTGCGCCGCATAGAACTGCAGTGTGTCCACTGCCTGCTCCAGATCCGCGTAGGTGGCGTCACCTCTTGCCTCGAGCACCATCTCGAAACCACCCGACGTGCCGAGTCCGGGCACAATGGCAGGCGTGAAGAAGTAAACGTTGCATTCGGGATATGTGGATACCTCGTTGCGGATGCGTTCGCGCAGTTTGTCGAGCGAATCGGCATCACGTTCCGAAGCCGGCTTCATTATCACAGTCATGGTGGTATGGGCCTGGTTCGTGCCGGAACGCGGCGATGAGCCGTTGACATTCAGTATGTACTGCACATCCTTGTCGTAAAGCAGGAACTTCTGCACTCTTTCCGACACGGCGCGCGTACGTTCGATTGTGGCGCCCTCAGGCAGTTCCAGTTCCACCGTGAAATAACCCTGGTCCTCAGGCGACATGAAACTCTGCGGCAGGAAATGGTTGAACAGTCCGATGGCTACCAGCGACAGCCCGAAAGCCGCATACATGATGCGCGGGCGCGCAAGAACCCGCCTGATCATACGGCCATAAAAACGGTTGCCGCGTGCAAGCCAGAAATCGATAAGGCGGAAAAGTTTCGGCTTGCGGCGTGTACGGTTCTCCGGGCGCAGCAGCTTCGAACACATCACCGGCGACAACGTGAGCGCCACGATGGTGGAAATCACAACCGACACGGCAATGGTGATGGTGAACTGGCGGTAGAGCTGTCCGGTTATGCCGGGAAGGAAACTCACAGGCACGAACACCGCGCAGAGCACGAGCGACATGGCCACAAGAGCGCTCCCCAGTCCGTTCATGGCGCGGCGCGTGGCCTCCATGGGCCCCACATGCTCGCGGTTCATGATGCGGTCCACATTCTCAACCACCACAATGGCATCGTCCACCACAATACCGATGGCAAGAATCAGCCCGAGCAATGTGAGCATGTTGAGCGAGAAACCGAACACGAGCATCACCCCGAACGTACCTATCAGCGATATGGGCACTGCTATCACAGGGATGAGCGTGGCACGCCAGTTCTGCAGCGACAGGAACACCACAAGAATCACCAGCAGCAAAGCCTCGAAGAATGTACGGTAAACGTGGTGAATCGACTCGGAAATATATTCCGTCATGTCGAATGGTATCTCGTAGCTGAGACCTTCCGGAAAACTGTGGCTTATCTCCTCCATCTGCTTCTTCACGGCCTCGGCCACCTCCATGGCGTTCGAGCCGGGGAGCATGTTTATGTCGAGCACGGCAGCATTACTTCCGTTGATGCTGCTCTCGGTGGAATAGGAGGACGCCTCGAGTTTCACATCCGCCACATCGCGCAGCCTGATGATGGAACCGTCGGCATTGGCGCGTATCACAACATTCTCGAACTCCTCCACCGACGAGAGACGTCCGCGTGCCGTGATGGGTACGGTGAGGTCAACCCCCTCCATCGGGGCCTGCCCGAGCACTCCGGCTGCCGACTCGCGGTTCTGGTCCTTGAGCACAGCCGTAAGATCCTGCACCGTCAGGCCCAAGTCGGCGAGCTTGTCGGGCGACACGAGAATCTGCATGGCGTAATATCGGCTGCCCACATTGCGGATGCTGCCCACCCCCGGCACACGTCTCAAAAGGTCGAGCACATTGAGCGTGGCGTAGTTGCTGAGATATATCTCGTCGAATTTCGAATCGTTGGAAAGGAGGGTGATTGTCATCAGCTTGTTGGCAGTCTCCTTTTCCACGCTTATACCGTTCTGCACCACCTCGGCAGGCAGACGCGATTCAGCCTTCTTCACTCGATTCTGCACGTCCACGGCAGCCAGTTCCGGATCCACGCCTATATCGAATGTCACCAGAGCCGAGAAGCCGCCGGAATTCGAACTGCTCGACGACATGTAGATCATACCGGGAGTACCGTTAAGTTCCTGTTCGATGGGCGTGGCCACGGCCTGCGTCACTGTCAGGGCGTCGGCACCCGGATAAGAAGCAGACACCTTCACCACGGGCGGCACGATACGCGGGTACTGGTCCACCGGGAGCAGTACAAGCCCGATTGCCCCCACTATCACGATGACAATGGAGAGCACAATCGAGAAAACCGGATGCGTAAGGAAAAAATTATTCTTCATACCTTATCCCTTGCAGTAAATATTATTCAGCCGTTTTGGCATCCGCATGGGGTGCCACCGGAGCTACTTTCATGCCATGATGCAGTTTGTGGTAGCCTTCTGTCACAATCCATTCGCCGGCAGCCAGACCGCGCTCCACTATCATGTTGTTGTCAACCTCTGGCCCCGTCTCCACAAACCGGCGCTCAACCACACTGTCGGGCCGGACCACATACACATACGCCCCACCCTTTTCTATATCAAGGGCTTTTGCCGGAACCTGAATGGCATCTTTGCGTACATCCATCAACAGCTTTACCTTGGTAAACTCGCCCGGAAGCAGTATGTGATCGGGGTTGGGCATTTCGGCACGCACTGAGAATGTGCCGGTGGTGGGATTCACCTGAGGTGAGGCAAAGTCCACCAGACCTCGGTAGGGATAAACCGTCCCATCGGCCATCGTGATTGTTACATATGGATCCCACTGCCTTTTGGAATCACGCTCGCCCAGACGCACATTGCGTGAACGGCTGCGCAGATATTCCAGCGAGGTCATGGCAAAATCCACCCTCACCGTATCGCTGTTAACAATCGTAGCCAGCAGCGACTTGCCGTTAGGCCCTACAAGCGTACCTATATCGGCACTGCGCTCAGAGATATACCCGTCGGCAGGCGATGTCACCGTGGTATAGCCAAGCGTCATCTCGGCCTGTTTCAGGTCGGCGGCTGCCACCATAACCTCAGCCTTGGCACTCTCATAGGCGGCCTCGGCATTGTCAAGATCAAGCTGTGAGGCGGCATTCTGCTCATACAGCGGCCGCATGCGTTTCAGGTCGCGGTCGGCTTTCTGTTCCTGCGCCTTGGCCTTGTTAAGCTGCGCACGGGCTTTCTCAACCCGAGCCCTGTAGAGACTTGGATCAATCACAAACAGCGTCTGCCCTTTTTTGATACGCGTGCCCTCCTCAAAAAACATTTTCTGCAGATAGCCCTCCACACGCGCGCGGACTTCCACGAACTGCTGGGCCCTGATTCTGCCCACATATTCGCCGTAAATGTTCACATCCGAGGTATTCACAGGCTCGACAGCGACAACCGGATATGATGTCGGGACAGCCTTTTTGCGCGTAAGCATCCACACGGCCGCGCCACCCGCGAGCAACACTGCCACAATGATAATTACAGTTAATAGACGTTTGTGTCTCAGGCCTCCAAATCTGAAAATCCCGGAGTGCCGCTTTACCCTATCTGATGTTTTATTCATTATTAAAAAACGATGTAGCGCAGCATGTTAGACTTATATAAGCGGTGTTACCCCCCTGCAAGTGTGACATACTGCCAATTGTGATGAATTTATTAAAATTCCAACACGGGTCCGGCATTAAATGTTCAACGCCACTGCATACAAAAAAATTGCAACGCTTCACGCCTGACATGAACCGGATTATTGATACATGTACAATATATTCCTTTTTTGCAAATTTATCTGTTATGTTTGCCACTGAAAAGAATCTGTAAACAGACATCTGAAATGTGACAATGAAACGAAGGGTGAAGGTATATTAAAGAAACTGCCCTGTTGCCATTTCGGCTGCGGGGCAGAATGTATGTAGAGTTCAATTATTCGACAGATCGAAAGTCGCGCGTCATTTATAACGTGCCCAGCGCACAAGGTCGGCAATGCTGGGTTTCTTGCCGTACATGAAGATACCTATACGGTAAATCTTGCCTGCTATCCATGCCATCGCCACAAACGATGCGAAAAGTATGGCCGCGGACACCCATATCTGCCATGCCGGGATGCCGAACGGAATACGGGCAAGCATCACCATGGGCGATGTGAAGGGAATCATCGACATCCACACCGACATGGTGCCGTTGGGATCACTGACCACAGCCAACGAAAACACAAGTGCCAGAATGATGGGGAGCACGGCGAACGTCTGAAGCTGCGAGGCATCCTGTATGTTGTCCACTGCCGATCCGATGGCAGCGAATATCGATGCATAAAACAGGAAACCGCCCACGAGGAACATAAGCATATATCCCATCATGGTCGCTATATAGCCCACCGAGGTGAATGTGGCCAGGGCATTGATCATATCGGGGTCAAAGCTCGACGAAAGGTCCATGTCGCCGGCAGAAGCCATGGCAACCTGCGCGCTCAGGTCGGCAGGAAGGATGGCGGGAAGCAGGAATGCCGACATCAGACAGAGGAGCACTCCCCATATCACCACCTGCACCACTGCCACCAGACCCACACCTATGATTTTACCCATCATAAGCTGCATAGGTTTCACAGACGACACCACAAGCTCAAGCACGCGGTTGTTCTTCTCCTCGATAATGGAGGTCATAACCATCTGTCCGTAAAGCAGCAGGAACATGTAGAGCACGAACGTCATCACCATCCCCATGCCATAGGACACTCCCGACGAGAAGCTTTCCTGATTTCCTGATTCGTCGATGCGGAGGGTGGACAGATGCACATCCACATTCACCTCGTCAAGGATTTTCGAAAGGTTCTCTATGCTGTAGGCCTTCAGGCGTTCATCCTCTACCACTTTCTTTATGGCGTTTGATGCGAGCATCTCCACCTCCATGCTTCCGGCGTCGCGGTTGTAGAGTGCCGCGTTCGACGGATTCTCCACAATATCCTGACCGATGAAAATCACGGCATCATACCGGTCATCGGCAATAACCGAATCAAGCGGCTGGTCGGTGGCGGTAAGTGTCACAAAATCCAGGTCGGCCGCACGCGCAGCCAGTTCGGGCATCATTATCCCGCTCTGGTCCACCACTGCAATCTCAGTGTCATCAGGGGTCGACAGCATCATTATGGCTGCCGGAGCTGCCATCAGGAGCAGCATCAGCACCGGCATGAGCAGGGTTGTGATTACAAAACTCTTTTTCCCTACGCGCTCGTTGAACTCACGCGCTATGATTATTCCTATATTCGACGACATTTCAGTTGTTTTCTTTAGGGTTGGCATTTGTGGCGGCGTCGGCATTCTCAACGCAGCGAATGAAAATCTCGTTCATCGACGGCAGCGCACGGTCGAAGTTCACAATATCCACCGTATCGTTGGCAACGGCAAGGAACTCGCGCATGGCCACACCCTGACGCAGATGGAAGTTGGCGCTTATGGCGTCGGGGCATCCCGGCACAGGGGTGTCGGTCAAAAGTGTCTCGGTCACCATATTCCCAAGGCGCTCATGCAAGGCGGCAGCATCGCCGGTAAATGCCATGCGGTAATGATTGGCACCCATTCTTGCCCTGATTTCAGCCACATTACCCGACAGGATGTTGCGTGAACGGTTTATCAGCGTTATATTCTCGCAGAGTTCCTCCACGCTCTCCATGTTGTGGGTGGAGAACACCACGGTGGCACCCTCGTCGCGCAGACGCAGAATTTCGGTTTTCAGCAGATTGGCGTTTATGGGGTCGAAACCGGAGAAAGGTTCGTCGAAGATGAGTAGTTTGGGGCGATGAAGCACAGTGACTATAAACTGTACTTTCTGCGCCATACCTTTTGAAAGTTCCTCGACCTTTTTCCCCCACCAGTCCATTATGCCGAAGCGTTCGAACCAGGCTTTCAGTTCTGTAATGGCCTCGGAACGTTTGAGCCCTTTGAGACGCGCGAAAAAGAGCGCCTGATCGCCCACTCGCATCTTTTTGTACAGACCGCGTTCTTCGGGCAGATAGCCTATGTGCGCCACGTCGTCGGCACACAGCCGGTGGTCGCCGAACCAAACCTCTCCGCTGTCGGGAGCTGTAATGTGGTTGATGATGCGGATAAGGGTTGTCTTTCCTGCTCCGTTCGGACCGAGCAAGCCGTAGATTTTCCCTTCCGGGATACTGATGCTCACATCGTCAAGAGCCTTGTGATTGGTGAATTGTTTGCTGACGTGTTCAGCTCTGATAATGTCCATATTTTAAATGGTCTGATTGTTGTGGCCGCTGGCATTTCCTCTATGGCGTGCGACCGTGCTGTTTGTAATGTGCAAGTAAATAATCTGTGATAATGCGGTGTCAAAATTACATTAATTAAGTAATTCCGACATTATCATTTATCGTGTTTTTCGCCGTAAAGTTACATTATGGGGTATTTTTTTTCTTTTATGGGTGTTTTTTGACGGGTTTACACAGTTTGCATTTGCAAATTTTGGGCCTATTATTTAAATTTGCAAATAATCATTTTTTGTTTTTCTGCTCATATGAGGTTTGCGAAGATCATATCGTTCTGTATGGCTGCCATTGTTTTGGCGGTTCTGACAGGTTGCTCCTCAAAGAAGCATGCATCCACGGGAGCGCAAGGCTATGGAAGCGCTACAACCCAGCGTGGCGGTTCAGGCAAAATTAGTTATGCCGACGAGCCGTCAGATGCCATGGGACGCGATCTGGCCGCAGAGGCGCGCCGCTGGCTCGGCACTCCTTACCGCTATGGCGGACAGGACCGCTCGGGCACAGACTGCTCCGGACTGGTGATGGAGGTGTACCGCGAGGTATGCGCCGTCAAGCTTCCGCGTTCTTCATCAAGTCAGATGTCCTACTGCACAGAAGTGGCGCGCAACAAGGCCCGTATGGGCGACCTCATGTTCTTCGGAGGCTCCGGCAAGGTGTCGCACGTCGGACTGTACATCGGAAACGGCGAAATGATTCATGCATCCTCGTCGCGTGGTGTAATGATCAGCAATGTGGATACAGGCTACTGGGGCCAGCGCCTGTTGGGCGCAGGCCGCGTGGGCGGCGCACAGGAAAGCTGGGCCAAGGCCGGCAAGGGGAAGAACGGAAAGGAACGTCCTGCCGATGAGCCCACCCCGCAGCCACGTCTGAACGACATACAGGAGATACAGATTGCATCGACAGGCCGCCCCGTGCCGGTGGCGGAAATAGCCTATAACCGCATCCCGCCTGCCACTCCCGAACTAAATGCCGACCAAAGCGTTTCTGTAAGGAATCTGCCTGATGCCGCGGCAACAGCAGAAGCCCCTACCCCGAGCGCACTCGATATGCTTGACAGGATAATCAACCAGAAGGTCGACTCAATTTTTGCCGACCGCTTCATGGACTGAAAGGAAACCACACACTGGCAATGACCGACAAGAAAAAAAACAGAAAAAAAACTGCACGGACCGCTGAAGTCCAGACACAGGATGCTGAACGCGCCTCAGGAGTGGTCATCCGTAACACCGGGAGTGCATTCACCGTATTGCTGCCCGACGGACGCGAGATAGATTCGCGCATAAAAGGGTCATTCCGCCTCAAAGGGATACGCACCACCAATCCTGTGGCAGTCGGCGACAATGTGGATGTAGCCGTGAATCCCGACGGGTCGGCTTACATCACAGGAATCCATCAGCGCAAGAACTACATCATACGCCGCGCCAGCAATCTTTCAAAAGAGGCGAGCATACTTGCCGCCAACATCGACCAGGCCTGCCTGGTGGTCACTCTCACACATCCCAGCACATCCACTACTTTCATCGACCGCTTTCTCGCCACAGCCGAGGCTTACCGTGTGCCGGCAATCATTGTGATAAACAAGGTTGACCTGCTCGACAGCGACGCCCTAGCGGCGCCTGACTGTATCGCGGCTGATACTGACGAATCTGACAGTACCGCCAATCTCCTGACCGGGGAGTTCACCGAGCATGAACTGCTCGACGCAGTGACATATCTTTACCGTTCCATCGGCTACAAGGTGCTCCACGTATCAGCGCTGGACGGCAGCGGCATTGATGAACTGCGGCAAGTGCTTGCCGGGAAAATCTCGCTTGTGGCAGGAAATTCCGGGGTAGGCAAATCCACGCTCATCAACCGGCTGATTCCGGGTCTTGACCTGCGCACTGCGGCCATCTCCGATGTGCACGACACCGGTATGCACACCACCACGTTTTCCGAGATGTTCCCACTGCCGTCTGGTGGCTGGATAATCGACACCCCGGGGGTACGCGGTTTCGGTACAATAGAATTCGACCGCAACGAGGTGTCGCACTTCTTTCCGGAAATCTTCGCCATCGGAAAAAATTGCCGTTACGGCGACTGCACCCACACCCACGAGCCGCAATGCGCCGTGCGCCAAGCGCTCGACGAGCAGCGCATCGCCCCTTCGCGCTACAACTCTTATCTCAGCATCCTTCAGGATGCCGATCCCGATAAATACCGCAAACCGTTCTGACACCCCTTTATCCTCTTTGTGCCTCCATGTCGCATCGGCGCCGATGCAACTGTCTAAATATCACGATGCAGGCGGCTCGTCATGCGCAGCAGCCTGCACGGGAGCGCGGTTGATTACGTAAGTCTGATAATAGCTCAGTAACAATGTGGTGAGAGGGAGCGCTATAATCATACCGATCAACCCCATCAGGGTGCCCCATACCGACAATGCCAACAGAATGATGGCCGGATTCAGCCCCATGGCCTTACCCATGATTTTAGGTGTGAGGATGTAGTCGCACACGCTCTGGCTCACCACATAAACCAGCAGGCACTCCCCCATCAGCTGCCAGAATGATGCCGTGCCGTCGAGCGACGACAGCAGGCACACGGCGGCCACCGGGATGAGGGTGACATATTGGAAATAAGGTATCATATACAACACCCCCACAAGCAGTCCGAGCACAATGGCCAGAGGGATTCCGACTATGGAGAATCCGATGCAATAGAACACCGCCGCACACGCTGCGATCAGCGCCTGACAACGGAAATAGTGGTTCATGTTCACTTTAATATCATCGAAAAGCTTGTAGGCCACAGTCCTGTAGCGGGGAGGCACAAGTTTCCGGAACCCGCCCATCAGCTGCGGATAGTCGATAAGGATGAAAATCACATAGATAAACGCTATGAGCCACTGCAACGTGTGGAACAGGAATCCCACCGATTCGCTCACAATGGATGCCCCGGAATTTAGCATCTGCTCTATCTGCTTGAACTGCAGCATACTGCCGTTGCCATCGGTTTTGAACGTGTGATTCACCCATTCGCTTAGCGCCGGAGGCAACCGGAGCAGCCCGTCGCGCGAGGCGCTTGCCTTTTCATACATCTGCCGCATGCTGTCAATCTCGTTCACCACGGAGGGCACAAGAAAATACACCAGCGCCCCGACCACGATGGTTGTCTCCAGAATGGTGAGAAATGCCGCCAGCACCCTCCCCTTCATTTTGAACCACTTGCGGTTGAGTTGCACGAGAGGTTCCATGAAATAGGCTATGAGGCAGGCAAGGCAGAAGGGCAACAGCACATTTTTCAGTATGTCCACCACCCACACCACCACGACCACCACGGCTGCGGCAAAAACGATGTTGGCGATTTTCCGGATGGAAAGAAGACGGGGCTGCATAATCCGATGAAACATTAAAGGTTGAAACGTAAACCCCTGTTAAAAGGAGTTCCCTTTAATCACATAACACATTCATTGCGGTATTGTTTCGGCCCCGCACCAACCTGCTGCCTGAAATATTTTCCGAAAGCCGACTGCTCTGATTACCCGTACTTAGGGACAAACGACAAATGCACCGATATTTCGTCACGGCCCGACAAAACGAGGACAAAACGGGTCAAGCCGAAATATCGGTGCATGAAATCAGCATTTCTCCATGATAATGATTTCATCCACTTGTAGGGTCGCGACCTGTCGCGACTGCAGGCGGGATGTTGCAAATGAATGCCTGATGCTCAAATATGTTCCGCAAGGTTGCAGTCGCGACAGGTCGCGACCCTACAAGTGGATGGAGACGACGTCGGTTTACGAAAATCAAATGCACCGAACTTTCGGCTTGAACCGACAAAACGAGGACGGAATGGGGACGAAATGGGGACGATAATAAAAAAAGAAAAATCCCAGATATTTGAGATTCAAATATCTGGGATTTTCCCAAGTGTCCGAAATGAGACTCGAACTCACACGATCCAATGATCACTACCCCCTCAAAGTAGCGCGTCTACCAATTCCGCCATCCGGACATTTCTATCGTTTTGCCTGAAGCTTAGCATGCAGGTTTCCGCTTTTGATTGTTGAGCGAAAAACGGGACTCGAACCCGCGACCCCGACCTTGGCAAGGTCGTGCTCTACCAACTGAGCTATTTTCGCAATTTTCACTTCTTGCAAACCCGTTGGCATCACTCTCGTGCCCCGTTTTTGTCGTTTGCGTTGCAAAGGTAGGCATTATTTTTGAATTGACAAATCTTTTGGCAAAAAAAATCCATTTCGCTCTGAATTTTCCCTGATTTTTTCTCTTTCGCCTCCCTCCACAGCCTCCCCAGCCCCGATTTCACCCCACCTCACCCCAAACCGTCACGCGCCACATGCCATCATCCTTCTCCACTACAACGCGCCCCGCCGGGGCTACCACGCGGACACCCACCCCACCTCCCACGCGCTGCAAAAAATAATTTGCAATTAAATTAATATTCGTATATTTACGCCATGAGCCACACATTAGACATCCAGCATTTTGTATTCGGGACGCGAGGACGAGAACACACTATCAGCCTTGAGAACAGGGAAGCTTTGTACCGCTTTCTTTGGACGAAATTAAAAGAATTAAAATGCCATTTATACCGAATAAATGGCGTTGGAGACCATGTACATATTGTAGTCAACTTACACCCAGATGTCAGCAAGGCAGAATTGATAAAGATTCTGAAAACATCCAGTAGTCAGTGGATGAAAAAATGTGGTTTATTTCCAGAATTCCGCGGTTGGTGCGACGGGTATTTTTCCGAATCAAAGGATCCGTTGTCACTGGAACGTGTAATCAGTTATGTAAAAGCGCAAGAGAAACATCACTTGGGAGAAAATTTTGTAACCGAACTGAGTCGGCTACACCATGAAAACAATTTGACCTGGGACGAAAGAGACCTCAAATAAACCCACTGCAATAGACTCCGCCCTCCTACCACAGACCCGCCCCTCCGGGGCTACATACGATAGGACACCTCCACTCTCCCCACGCGCTGCGCTATCGCTCCGCACGCGGATAGACACAGCCACGCCGCTCCGCGGCTCCATCCCCACCTCCACCATGTGCCCAGCTGCCCCATCTCCCCTACAGCCCGACACATCCGCCCCTGCCAAGCCCCGCAGGGGCGAGTCCGTGTTTATCCGCGTGCGCAGCCTCGGCGCAGCGCGTGGGGAGTGGGAAGTGGGGAGTGGGTGACGCAGTGGCAGCCTACATCCACCTACCCCAAGCCCCGCAGGGGCGAGTCCGTGTTTATCCGCGTGCGGAGCGATAGCGCAGCGCGTGGGAAGTGGGGTGTGGGGTGTAGACGTATGGAAAAGGGGCGCACCGGTTGGTGCGCCCCTTGATATGGGTGGGTCTGGCGGGAATGGCGCCAGGGATTATGTCGGGATGGAGGATTAGCGGATGATGGCTTTGCTTACCTTGCTGCCCTGCTTAACGATGTACAGGCCGGCTGTGGGGTTAGCAACGCGCACGCCCTGCAGGTTGTAGTATTCCACGGGTGCATTTTCGTCGGCAGCTACTACCTCATCTATACCACTGTTTTCATCTTTTACAAGTTCTGTCAGAAGCAACTGAGGGGTAGTGTTAAATACACCTACAATACCAGTGACGGTAAAGGTGCCTGTCAAATCCTCAGGCATTGTTAGATAGAATTGGTTGTAGGCTGCGACCTCGGTACCATCCTTAGCTATCTTGAAATTTCTGTTCTCACCAGTCACAGAGAGACCTTCTATGGTGATATAGTCATATACTTTGTCTGCTGTGACATCTGCCAATGTAGCAACAACGGGAGATACTTTCACTGTTGATGTCGAAGGCGCAAAATCTGCAGGATTCTTCATTTGTGCCATGCCGTTACGAAGCTCATAAACGCCTTTAAATCCACCGGGGATAACATCACCCTGCTTATATTCCCAATTTTCTGCGGCATTATACACACACATCTTGCCACTCTCATCCTCTATATACATGCTTTTGCCATTTACATAGTAAGCAGTGACATCACCTTTGACCACAACGGCATCGGTTGATTTAAGCTCGAGGAATGCTGCGATATTGGCCGCTTCAGGTTTGGGGGTATCATCAGGGGTGTTATCATTATACGTCACCTTTACGACCGCAATGTTGCCGTTGGCTCCTGTTGCGGCACAATCGAATGTAATCCTGTAATACAGGTTCTTGGCAGGAGAGGCGAGCGTGAACTTCATATCGCCGGCCTTGAAATCTTCGGTCGGGATAGATACAGTTCCCGCAATTTCAGCAAAATCTGCAGTAGTGGAAGTCTCCAGCTTTATGGAATTAACCTTGTCAGCTTTAGTGAACGCATCAATATTTGCGACAACAGTATAAATTTCTTCCGGAATCGCGAATTTCGTAGCAATAGAAGCCACAGAGGCGTCACTCTTTCGGCCACATTTAATCACATTCCAGCCATTTTTATTATTGTTGAAGTTCTTAACCTCCCACAAATTATCTCCTACCTTCACTTCCCATGTAGAAGTATAATTTGATATTGACTGTTGATTATAGGTCTCTCCGAACTGGCATGTGTAAAGAGCCTTAGCCTCCGCTCCAAAGCAAAGACCAATGAACAATGTACTTAGTAAAAGTTTTTTCATACAAAACATTATTTAGGGTTAATAGATTATAATCGCATATATACCAGTTAATTGCCTCACGAAGATATATCTGCGTGAGGCAAACGGCACGTGCCGTTTGCTTTTGTTGTGATCTTCACCACAAAGTTATGCATTTTTAAAGCATCAACCTACATTTCCGGTTAATTTTTATTCAACTTGCAGCACTTTGAGAGTATGTTTTTCAACATAAAATTTAGGGCAACTTTTGTTTTGCCGATTCGCGGCGGTTTGTTACCTTTGCCGCAAACCATAAAAACACAACACCTATAAATCTATGGCAACCGTAAAACCTTTCCGCGGCATACGTCCGCCAAAACATCTCATCGAGAAAGTGGCCTCACGCCCCTATGACGTATTGAATTCTGAAGAAGCACGCAAGGAAGCCGAAGGCAACCCCATGTCGCTCTACCACATAATCAAACCGGAAATCGACTTCCCCGCAGGCACCGACGAGCACGACGAATGCGTCTACGGCAAAGCCGTGGAGAATTTCCGCGCGTTCCGCAACAACGGATGGCTCGTGCAGGACGACACTGACCATTATTATATCTACGCGCAGACCATGGACGGCCGCACACAGTACGGCATCGTGGTGGCAGCCAATGTGCACGACTATGTGAACGGCGTGATCAAGAAACACGAGCTTACACGCCGCGACAAGGAGGACGACCGCATGCGCCACGTGCAGGTGAACAACGCCAACATCGAGCCGGTGTTCTTCGCGTTCCCCGACAACGAACGCCTCGAGGAGGTGATCCGCACCGTCACTGCCGGCGAGCCTGACTACGATTTTGTGGCACCCGACGGCTTCGGCCATCACTTCTGGGTGGTGGAAGGAAAAGAACTCACCGACACCATCACCGAGGAATTCGACCGCATGCCCAACCTCTACATAGCCGACGGACACCATCGCTCGGCAGCAGCCGCCCGCGTGGGCCTGGAGAAAGCGGCAGCCGACCCCAACCACACCGGCAAAGAGGAGTACAACTATTTCCTGGCCGTGGCGTTCCCGGCATCGCATCTGCGCATCATCGACTACAACCGCGTGGTACGCGACCTCAACGGCCTCACCCCCGAAAGTTGCCTCAAGGCGCTTGAAAAGGACTTCACCGTGGAGGACAAAGGCACGGAAATCTACCGTCCCGCCCGACTGCACAACTTCTCGCTCTACCTGCAGGGACACTGGTACTCGCTCACTCCGCGCGAAGGGCGCTACAACGACGCCGACCCAATCGGAGTGCTCGACGTCACCATCTCGTCCGACCTCATCCTGCGCGACATTCTCGGCATCACCGACCTGCGCACCGACAAGCGCATCGACTTCGTGGGCGGCATCCGCGGCCTCGGCGAACTGAAACGCCGCGTTGACTCCGGCGAAATGGCCATGGCCCTGGCACTCTACCCCGTGTCGATGAAGCAGCTCATGGATATTGCCGACACCGGCAACATCATGCCCCCTAAAACCACCTGGTTCGAGCCTAAACTGCGCTCCGGACTGGTTATCCACGAACTCAGCTAAAGCAGCTATCTTAGCTATGATAGCTATAATAGCTAAATTAGCTATCGTAGCTGCAAATAACCACAGGGGTGGAGGCGCATTGCGCCTCCACCCCTGTGGTTATTTGCCTGTCGGCCGGATTATTCCTCGGCGGCTTCGATGGCGGCTTCCTCAGCCTCGGTGGAAGCCTTGATGTTGGGAGCCTCGAGGCCATAGTGCTTGCGGGCGTCGAGCGCCTTGAGCCACAGGCCGAAAAGCAGCGCGAACACACCGAGCGACGCGAACACGAGCATCGGTGTGGTGTAGTTGTACTGCAACGGATCGGTCACGCCGGGGTTGCTCTTCGAGAGCACACTGCCGATAATCATCGGGAACGCATATAGGCCGATGTTCTGGATCCAGAAAATCACAGCGTAGGCCGAGCCGAGCAACTTGCCGTCGACAAGCTTGGGCACTGAGGGCCACAGCGAAGCCGGCACAAGCGAGAACGAGATGCCGAGCAGGATGATGGCCGCATAGGCAATGATGGCCGATTTGGTTGCGGGAAGAACAAAGGCGAATGTCAGGTGGCACACAATCATGAGCATGGCGCCGATTATCAGCATCGTGGCACCTTTACCATGACGGTCGAGGAAATTGCCGAGCAGAGGGGTTACGGCTGCGGCACCGAGCGGGAACACGAAGAACACAAAGCCGGCCTGCTCAGCCGAAATCTGCAGGTTGCACTGCAGCATGTTGATGGCAAATTTCTGGAAGGGGAAGATGGCGGAATAATAGAGCACGCAGAGAAGCGCCACAATCCAGAACACCTTCGACGAGAAGATGCGGCCGAGGTCGGAAACCTTGAAGGGATCATCCTTCTCCTCGGTGTTGCCGGCCTGACGCTCGAGCGCCTTGTCCATGAAGGCATAGACGATGAACGCAATCAGACCGATAAGCATCAGCAGCACGGCAAAGCCTACGGGACGCGACACGCTGATCTGACCGCGCAATGTGGCAAGTGCGGGCGAGCCAAGCACAACCACAGCCACTCCCAGGCGCGCAATGGCCATCTCGATACCCATGGCCAGAGCCATCTCTTTCCCCTGGAACCACTTAACGATACCGCGGGAAACGGTGATGCCGGCCATTTCCACTCCGCAGCCGAAAAGCATGAAGCCCAGAGCCGAGCACTTGGCCGAAGCAGGCATCCCCTTATAGAACGGGGTGATGTTCCACCATGCGTCGGGCAGATTCAGGAAGCCATCCATAAACGTGCTCAGGCCGCTCTGCGCAAAGCTGTCGGTAAGGGCGTAATAGTTGATGCATCCGCCAAGCAGCATCACCGAACCGGAAAGAATGGCGGTGAAACGCACCCCCATCTTGTCCAGGATGATACCGGCGAAAATCAGGAAAAACACAAATACGTTGAGAAATGTCTCCGAACCGGCGAAACGGCCGTAGGCCACTGGATCCCACCCGCGGGTGTTCTGCAGAATCTCCTGCAGCGGCGAAAGCACATCCATGAAGATGTAGCCGAAAAACATGGCCGATGCCAGCAGCACCAGGGCCGTCCAACGCACCCATTTGCGGTCGTTGAGAAGAATTTGATTGGTGTCTTTTGTCATTTTATATTGGTGTATTATTATGATTATGCAGGTTCGGGGGATATGATTGTGCAGACTTGGGGAGCGGCAACATTCACCGGTGCAACCGCACAGATTTCACAAATTTACGTATTTTAGCGAATCTCGGCGCCACATTTTAAGAAAAAGAATAATAATTTGGCTAATTTTGCCGAATGAAACACGAATCACAGCCCTATACTTTCGACCGCGTGGTGCGCCTGCTCATTGCGGTGGCCATCACAGCGGCGGCCGTCTGGCTCATCAATGTGCTGAAAAATGTGCTCCTCCCCTTCCTGGTGGCATGCCTCATAGCCTATCTGTTCGAGCCGTTCGTGCAGTATAACCGCTCGCTTCTGCGGCTGAAGGGGCGCATTGTCGCTATTTTCGTCACCCTCTCCGAGGCCGCACTGCTCACAGGGCTGCTGCTCTATCTGTTCGTGCCATCGATTATTGAAGAGATGCACCATATGGCCGATATGCTGCGTGCCTACGCCTCCACAACCGACATATCCATAAAATATCTCCCTCCGCAGATACACGACATGCTCCGCCGCAACATCGACTTCGAAATGCTTGCGCAGAAACTCATGGACCAGAACCTCGACCGCCTGGCCGACAGCGCCATGGCCCTCATCAACGGCGGGCTGCATGTGGTGCTTGCCATTGTGGGGTGGCTGATAGTGTTCCTCTACGTGATTTTCATCATGCTCGACTACGACCGCCTCATGGAGGGATTCCGCCTGATGGTGCCTCCGCGCCTGCGCAAGGTGGCCTACAAACTCGGCGGCGACATCAAGGACTCGATGAACCACTATTTCCGCGGACAGGCGCTGATTTCATGCTGCGTGGCCGTGATCTACTGCGGTGGCTTCGCCCTGTGCGGACTTCCGCTGGCCATCATCCTCGGACTTGGCACAGCAGTTCTGTTCATGATTCCATACTGCCAGTACCTCAGCATCATCCCCGTGACGCTGCTGTGCCTTGTCGACTCGGTGGACGGGGGCGGCAATTTCTGGACCATGTGGTGGGAATGCATGGGGGTGTTCGCCCTCGTTCAGGTGGTTGGCGACCTCATCCTCACCCCGCGCATCATGGGGAAAGCCATGGGACTCAACCCCGCCATCATCCTGCTCTCACTCTCCATCTGGGGTACGCTGCTGGGATTCATCGGCCTCATCATAGCCCTGCCGCTCACCACCCTGCTCCTTTCCTACTATGAGCAGTACATCATAATGCGCAACAACAACGAGACGCCCGGACAACGGCGCAAAGAGGTGGAAGCCATCAAAGAGATGGCCGAAACGCCCTTCGGAAAAGATTCGGAGGGATAACTGGAAAAATTCAGGGGGGAATATTAAGAGAAATATAAAATGGAAGCGGCGCTACCACCGTTTAGGCAGATGTCATAACGAAATCAGTGCAGCTCGATTTTGCGCCAGCGCTCAATTAGTGCCGTCATGTCGGGAGGCACCGGGCATGTGAAGAACATCTCCTCGCCGGTGTGCGGATGCACGAACCCGAGCGTGCGGGCATGCAGCGCCTGCCTCGGACATGTAGCGAAACAGTTGCCCACAAACTGGCGATACTTGGCCGCGGTGGTTCCGCGCAGAATCATGTCGCCGCCGTAACGCGCATCGTTGAAAAGCGGATGGCCTATGCTCTGCATATGCACGCGGATCTGATGCGTACGGCCCGTTTCAAGCACGCATTTCACCACCGACACATACCCCAGGTTCTCAATCACTTCATAATGAGTCACGGCATGTTTGCCGATCTCCGAATCCGGCGGGAACACAGCCATCTGAAGCCTGTCCTTGGGATTGCGGGCAATGTTGCCCACTATTGTACCCCGCTCAGGCTGCGGCACACCCCACACCACCGCCACATATTCGCGCTTGGTGGTCTTGTTGAAGAACTGCCGCCCGAGATTTGTCTTGGCATCGGGTGTCTTGGCCACCACAAGCAGCCCTGAGGTGTCCTTGTCGATGCGGTGCACAAGGCCCAGACGGGGATCGTTCACATCATAGTCGGGGGTATCGCGGAAATGCCAGGCCAGGGCATTGACCAGCGTACCGGTGTAATTGCCGTGACCCGGATGCACCACCAGTCCGGCAGGTTTGTTCACCACCAGCACATGGCGGTCCTCATATACAATGTCAAGCGGAATGTCCTCAGCCACAATCTCGAACTCATAGCGAGGCCGATCCATCACTATAGAAATGACATCGCCGGGCTTCACCCTGTAGTTCGACTTCACGGCCTTTCCGTTGGCGAGGATGCAGCCGGCCTCGGCCGCCTGCTGGATGCGGTTGCGCGACGCTTTCTGCATGTGGTCCACCAGAAACTTGTCGACACGGAGCAACTGCTGCCCCTTGTCGGCCAAAAAGCGGAAATGCTCGAACATCTCGCCGGTGGAATCGCCCGAAACCGCGGCACCCAATTCGGGAGTGTCAAGTTCGTCAAGCTCGTCGAAATCGTCGTCAAATTCGGCCATGGATGGATAATGTGTAGCTCTTTAACAACAGTCCGCAATGCGGGTTTATTCTATATTCAGTTCGTCAATGGCATTGTCGATGGCCAGGGTGTCAACGTCGGCTCCGGTATCGAGCGTGTCGTCGAATCCTGAACCCACCTGAAGCGTCACCACAGCCGACAGCGGGATGCGTGCGCCCGGCTGGAGGGTCACGCCGTTGAACATGGCGCCGAGCACCAGCCCCTTGTAGTCCGACACCACCGGCACTTCGCGGATATCCTTGATGCCGATACCTTCGAACATAGAGCGGGCCTGCCGCACGGAAACATTGTAGAATTCAGGCACGGTGACAAGCTTGGGCGAAAACGCCACAATGGTAAGATAGACGGTTCCGCCGTTCTTGATGCGCGCGCCGGGCACAGGAGTCTGCTCGGTCACGGTGCCGGGACGGGCATAATTGTCGAACACCGAATCGGCCACAACCGCCTTCAGGCCGGAGAGGTCGACATTGCCGATGGCCGTCTGGCACGACTGTCCTTTCACATCAGGCACCACGCGCTCCTGCCCGTGGAATGTCCAGTAGTCCAGGAACCACATCATCATCCACAGCAGCAGGAAAGCCGCGCCTATGGCGCATAGAAGGTGGACAAGCACCGGATGGCGCCTGCGGAAACTCGGTTTTTCATTCATAGGCATTTCCGGCTCTTCATCGTAATAATCGGAACGACGCTGCGGAGTGCGCTGCGCAGGCTGGCGCCTTGGTGCGGCTGCACGGTCATCGTCATAGTCGCGCGGAAGGCGGCCGCCCGAGCGGGTGGCCAGATCGTCGGCCCAGTCGCTGTCGCGACGTCCGTAGGTGTCTGGCTGCGTGGAGCCTCCGAACTCATCGTCATCAAATTCTATCTGGCGGCCACGGCGCGCTCCGTAGCGGCCACGGCTGTAATCATCGCTGTCGTGATTCATCTTAAGTCAAAAATCATGCGACTGCATCGTGCAACCGCATTCTCCGGCAAAATTAGCGATATTAATCAACTTTACCAAACCCTCGCACGCATTGCTCCATTCCGAGTCATCTCCCGTGGCGCAAGCAGGCCGCTCACGGCTTTCTCACTGCAATCCAATCTCTTTTTAACACATTTTTTTAAAGGGCTGCAAGGCAGAATTTGACGTTTCGGCCAAAAATATGTAACTTTGTCGGTTGAAACTACATAGCAATATGCCCAACCGACTGATACTCCGGATTTTGACTGTGCTCACAGGCGTTCTGCTGCTCTCATCGTGCAGCGAATACCAGCGTGCGCTTAAAAATCCCGACCCCAACTACAAATTTGAATTCGCGAAACGCGCGTTCGAACAGAAAAAATACGTGCAGAGCTACACGCTGCTGCGCGACGTGGTGACACAGCTGAAAGGCTCCGACCGCGCCGAGGAATCGTTGTATCTCCTTGGGCTCAGCTACTTCGAGAATCAGGAATACCCCGAAGCTGCCGAATTTTTCAAAACCTACTATCAGCGATACCCGAAAGGGAAATTCACCGAACTGGCCCGCTATTATGCCGGCTATGCATACTACCTCGATTCGCCCGAACCGCAACTTGACCAGAGCGAGACCATCAAGGCCATCGAGGAACTGCAGGGATTCCTTGACTATTTCCCCCGATCCGATAAAGTGCCTTTGGCTCAGAACGCCATCTTCGAGATGCAGGATAAGCTGACCCTCAAGGAACTGCAGAACGCTCAGCTTTACTACAACCTCGGCACATACATGGGCAACAACTACGAAAGCGCCATCATCACCGCCAAAAACGCCATCAAGGAGTACCCCTATTCAAAATACAAGGAAGAACTTGAGATGCTCGTGCTCAAAGCCCGCTATCAGGAGGCGAACCTCTCAATCGACGAGCGCAAGGCCGACCGTTTCCGCGATGTAATCGACGAATATTACAGCTTCATAGGCAACTATCCCGACAGCCCCAAGCGCGAGGAAGCCGACAACATCCTCAAGATAGCGCGCCGCTACGTGAAAGACTGACACAGGCCAACGCCTACACCATAACAGAAACCACAACCCTGAACTTAGACTTATATCAACATATGGACTACAAGAAGACCAATGCTCCTCTGAACACCGTGACCCGCGACATGATGGATCTCTGCAAGGACACGGGCAACGTTTACGAAACAGTGTGCATCATCGCCAAACGCGCCAACCAGATTGCCGGCGAAATGAAACGCGACCTCGACAAGAAGCTGCAGGAATTTGCGTCGCTCAACGACAATCTCGAGGAAATTTCGGAAAACCGCGAGCAGATTGAAATCTCGCGCTACTACGAGAAACTGCCGAAACCCACACTGATTGCCGCTCAGGAGTATATCGACGGGAAAATCCATTTCCGCAACCCCGCCAAGGAGAAACTCAACCTCGACGACTGACAACTCCTCCTTCTCACCCGGCAAAGACTCCCGGCTCTCCTCCCGTCATCGCCGGACAAAACCAAACAAATGCCGCCTCAGCCCATGCCTGTGCATGGCACGGGCGGCATTAACCGCACAAATTCACGCTATGAAACTACTGATTACTGGAGCCAACGGCCAGCTCGGCACAGAACTCCGCACAATCCTTGAAAAAGATTTTCCGGGACAGACCATCTACACTGACAAAGACGAACTCGACCTCACCAACGCCAAGGCTGTGGAGGCGTTCGTGGCGAACAACGAAATCACCCACATCGTGAACTGTGCCGCCTATACCGCAGTCGACAAAGCCGAAGAGGAAAAGATGCTCTGCGCCGCCATCAACACCGACGCAGTTAAGAACCTCGGCATCGCAGCCGACGCCGTAGGTGCCAAAATCATCCATATCTCCACCGACTACGTGTTCGACGGCACCAACCATCGTCCTTACCGCGAAAGCGACAAAGTCAACCCCATATCGCAGTACGGCACCACCAAACGCAAAGGCGAAACCCTGCTGCTGGCTCTTGCTCCGGAAGCCATCATCATCCGCACCGCATGGCTCTATTCCCCCTACGGCAAGAACTTCGTAAAGACCATGCTGCGTCTGGCCGACACCCAGCCCGAAATACGCGTGGTATGCGACCAGATCGGCACACCCACCTATGCCCGCGACCTCGCACGCGCAGTTGTAAAGATTCTCTGCTCGCATCAATGGGTGCCCGGCATCTACCATTTCACCGACGAAGGCGCCGCATCGTGGTACGATTTTGCCAAGGCCATCTTCCGCATCGCCGGCAAGAAAGTGAACGTTGTCCCCATCCCCACCGAGGACTTCCCCACCCCCGCCTCTCGTCCGGCCTACAGCATCCTCGACCGCTCGCGCATCAAGGCCACCTACGGCGTGGAGATTCCCCACTGGGAAGAGGCTCTGGCCGACTGCATGGCACAGATTGAAAATTCCAACAACTAACCCCTGCCAAGTGTCAACACTAACCGACGAAATAAGCCGCCGGCGCACGTTCGCCATCATCTCGCACCCCGACGCCGGCAAGACAACCCTAACCGAGAAACTGCTGCTGTTCGGCGGTGCCATCCACATCGCCGGCGCCGTGAAATCAAACAAAATCAAGAAAACCGCCACATCCGACTGGATGGAGATTGAGAAACAGCGCGGTATCTCGGTGGCCACATCGGTCATGGGATTCAACTATGGCGACTACAAGATAAACATCCTTGACACCCCGGGACACCAGGACTTCGCCGAGGACACCTACCGCACCCTCACGGCAGTCGACTCGGTTATCATCGTGGTCGACGTTGCAAAGGGCGTGGAGATGCAGACACGCAAACTTATGGAGGTGTGCCGCATGCGCAACACCCCCGTCATCATCTTCGTCAACAAGCTCGACCGCGAGGGACGCGACCCGTTCGACATCCTCGACGAACTTGAAAGCGAGCTAAAGATTGCCGTCCGCCCCCTTTCGTGGCCTATCAACATCGGTGCCAAATTCAAAGGAGTCTACAACATCTATGAGCACTCGCTCGACCTTTTCAAACCCGACAAACAGAAGGTAACCGAGCGTGTGGAGATTTCCGACGTCTCCGACCCCGTTGTCGACGAGGCCGTTGGAAGCGCCGATGCCGAAAAACTCCGCACCGACCTTGAGCTCATCGAAGGTGTCTACCCTGAATTCGACGTAGAGGAATATCTGCAGGGAAAACTCGCTCCGGTGTTCTTCGGTTCCGCACTCAACACATTCGGAGTGAAGGAACTGCTCGACTGTTTCGTAAAGATAGCTCCTGCCCCCCGCCCGGTCAAGGCGGAGGAGCGCCTCATCGAGCCGTCTGAGGACGCGTTCACCGGCTTTGTGTTCAAGATTCACGCCAACATGGACCCCAATCATCGCTCGTGCATCGCCTTCGTAAAGGTGTGCTCCGGCAAATTTGAGCGCAATGTCAACTACCGTCATATCCGTTCGAACAAGCAGATGCGTTTTGCCGCCCCAACGGCGTTCATGGCCCAGAAAAAAAGCGTGGTCGACGAGGCATACCCCGGCGATATAGTCGGTATCCCCGACACGGGCAACTTCAAGATAGGCGACACGCTCACCTCCGGCGAGACCATCCATTTCAAGGGCCTCCCCTCTTTCTCGCCCGAAATGTTCAAATACATTGAGAACACCGACCCCATGAAAGCCAAACAGCTTGACAAAGGGATTCGTCAGCTCATGGACGAAGGTGTGGCGCAGCTATTCACCAATCAGTTCAACGGACGCAAAATCGTCGGCACCGTAGGGCAGCTGCAGTTCGAGGTGATACAATACCGTCTGCTGCATGAATATGGCGCACAATGCCGTTGGGAACCCATATCGCTCTATAAGGCATGCTGGATAGAGAGCGATGACCCTGAGGCTCTGGAAGCGTTCAAGAAACGCAAATACCAGTTCATGGCCGTGGATACAATGGGACGCGACGTATTCCTTGCCGACTCAAACTATGTGCTGCAGATGGCCCGGACTGATTTTCCTGACATCAGATTTCACTTCTCCAGTGAATTTTAGTGACGGCTGCCATTACGGCAGAATCCGAGCCGTAGGACGCAGGTTTCAAAATGTAAGCAAACCACCCCAAAACAGAGCACAATGCTCACACTCGCGCTTACACAATGGCACTAAAAGCAAATTAATGTTAAAACAGCTACACTTTTACCTCAAAACACTTGCACATACCGCCTGAACGGCTTAAATTTGTAACGTGTTTTTCATGGTATTAGATTTAAGGTTAACTAAGATTGGTTGTCGCGAGACAATCAATTTTTTTTTGCGCCTGCCCCAATTTCCTGTATTAAACAACAACGGACGCATTATTAAAATGAGAACTGACACATTGCGCCGACACGACGCGCCCACCGGTGCATACCGTTGAAATTCTGACGTTTGCCGATATTGAACTCCGCTCCCACCTGAATGCGCGGGGTCAGATTCCAGAACACGTTTGCCGCGCCATACAACCCATATTTGTAGTTCATTCCGTCCTCCTGATGGTCCGGCAGATAACGCGACTGCCCGAACGTGGCGGAAACAAACAAATTGGGCCGGAAATTGTATTGCAACGCTGCACACCATCCGAATGCCGCCGGAGCATAGAGGCGCCCCGGAGTGTCAGGATCCGACACAAGATCATAATTGCCCACAAGCATATCGCCACCGAGGCTTGCAGTTCCGTGGCCCCAGGTGAAGGTCCCGTAGAACGTAAGCGGATAAGCCGGATGAAACACCGTGCTGAGCTGCAGACCATAACCTATCACGTTATGATTGCGTTCGGCAATTAGATTGCGGTACGGCAGTGTACGCATTATCCCAGCCAACCTTACATGGCTTGAGGTGTCCCATTCATACTGCAGGAACGCCGCGAAATCAGGCAGCCATTCATCGCATTTGGCGGTAATGTCGTTCTGCACGTCAACCTGCTGGGCAGGCGTCTCGGCCGAAACGGCCACTGTCCATCGGTTCCTGAAGGTTTTCATCCAGCGCACCAGCACATCCGTTACAGCCATCTTGTTGTTCGGGCCCTGTGCATCCACAGTAGGTGGCAACGCCATGGGATCGCTGAAAGTTGAGTTGGCATATCCCACCGTCCAGTCGTTAAGTATGGCATAAGCTTTTTTCAGATGGAGGTCACGCCCCTGATAGCCGTTGAAATTGGCTTCGATATAAAGCTGATAGTTTATCCCGCCTTTCCTGCCGAGAACCCGGAAAAACAATGATGACCCGGCCGGAGTGGTGCCGAGATGACGCATATGTGTGGGGTCAGGTTCCATTTGTATAAGCGCCGGCACAAAGCCATTGGCGGGAATCGCTCCACCCCAGTCATACCAGCCGCGCATCCTCACGCATCCGCCTATACCCATGGCAAGATTGGAGTCTTTGCTCAGAAACAGGAAATAGGGGGCAGCGGGATCCTGAAAATGCCTGAACTGATCGTAGTAGAACGCATCAATCGCCCTGCGCACCGAGTCGGAGCCTGCATCTGGTGTGCCGTTGCCCGGAAGGAAAATCACATGATGATTCTGCTTCAATGAATCAAGCTGGTCGTCGGTGGCTGCATTGCGGGCACACACCGGCCATAAGGAGATGCATGCCGCAAGGCATACCATGAATTTTGTAATGTGATGAATCATGTGTGTTGATTTTTATTAAAAACAACAACACATGTGTGAATTTGTTTAACACAATTATAGCCGGAGGGCGGCGAGAAGAGATGATTCCTCCCGCCGCCCTCCATTTTGGTTGACTGTTTATTCCACTGTGACGGATTTGGCCAGATTTCGCGGCATGTCCACATTGCAGCCTTTACGGATGGCGATATGATAGGCAAGCAGCTGCAGCGGAATCGACACCACAATCGGCGAAATTACTTCCGGCACCTCGGGAATTTCAAGGATATGGTCGGCGATGGCTGCAATGGCGCTGTCACCTTTGGTCACAATGGCTATTACCGAGCCTCCGCGAGCCTTCACCTGCTGGATGTTCGATATGATCTTTTCATGCATCTCGTCGGACGGGGCTATAACCACTGTGGGAAGCTCGTGGTCGATGAGGGCAATGGGACCGTGCTTCATTTCGGCTGCCGGATAGCCTTCGGCATGGATGTAGCTTATCTCCTTCAGCTTGAGTGCTCCCTCGAGCGCACTCGGGAAGTTGTAGCCGCGACCGAGGTAAAGGAAGTTGTGCACGTAAGTATAGATGCTCGACAGCTGTTCTATCTGTGCATTGAGCTGAAGCGTCTGCTCAATCAACGCCGACAGCTGCCTCAGGGCATCGGCCACAGCGGCCTTTGTCTGCGGCGCGATGGTGCCTTTGAGCGAACCTACGGCCATTGCCAGCAGAGTCAGCACAGTCACCTGACCGGTGAAAGCTTTGGTTGAGGCCACGCCGATTTCAGGGCCGACATGGATGTATGTGCCGGAATCGGTGGCACGGGCAATGGAGGAACCCACCACGTTGCACACACCATAGACAAATGCTCCGCAACTGCGGGCCATATGCACGGCGGCAAGCGTATCGGCCGTCTCGCCCGACTGGCTTATGGCTATCACTATGTCTTCGGGTCCAAGAATGGGGTTACTGTAACGGAACTCGCTGGCGTACTCCACCTCCACCGGTATGCGGGCAATCTCCTGCAGCAGGCGTTTGCCGATAAGTCCGGCGTGCCATGACGTTCCGCAGGCCACGATGATGATGCGGCGCGCATTGAGGAAACGATCCTTGTTTTCCAGAACGCCCGAAAGTGTCACTTCATCACCGCGCGATGCGATGCGGCCACGGATGCAGTCGGTGATGGTTCGCGGCTGCTCGAATATCTCCTTGAGCATGAAATGCGGGAATCCCCCCTTCTCAAGCTGCGACACCGACATGCGCAGTGTCTTGATGTCAACTTCGAGGGGCTCATTGTCGGTGTTGATCACCACCAGAGGCTCCCCACGGCGCACTATTCCTATCTCATCATCGTTGAGATACACCACCTTGTCGGTAAATTCAATGATGGGTGTGGCATCGGATGCAATGAAGGTCTCATTGTCCCCTATCCCGATCACAAGCGGAGAACTTTTGCGCGCCACCACGAGTGTGTCAGGTTCATCCATATCGACAACAGCGATGGCGTATGCGCCCACCACCTCTTTGAGTGCGCCGCGAACGGCATCAACCAGCGAGCACCGTGTCGACTCCTTGATGTATTCTATCAGCTGCACGAGCACTTCGGTATCGGTTTCGCTCGCAAAAGTGCATCCCTGCATGGTGAGCGCCTCTTTAAGCACTCCGTAGTTCTCGATTGTGCCGTTATGCACCATTGCTATGCGGCCGCTGCGGCTCACATGCGGATGCGCGTTCATATCGTTAGGCTCGCCATGAGTGGCCCAGCGGGTATGTGCTATGCCGAGTGTTCCGGCCACATCCTTGCTCTGACAGAAACGTTCGAGATCATCCACCTTGCCGCGGGTCTTGTAAACGTCGAGTTTTCCGTCACCGTTCATGAGCGCCACGCCGGCACTGTCATAACCGCGGTATTCCAGACGGTGAAGCCCCTTGATAAGAATTTCATAAGCGGGCTTGTCGCCGATGTATCCAACTATTCCACACATATATTATCGTTTTCTATGTAATCTTTTAACTGTTGTCGCGGACGCATCGCTGTCAAAAGGCCCCATTGCGCCCCTTCAATGCGGATATTACCGCCTGGAGAGCTGATTGATGAAGATTTATTTTTCTAAAAAAACGGGGCAAAGTTACAAAAGTCTGTCGAAATGCAAAACAAATGCGCAATTTTCTATGACATCATGCCAACTTTTATCAGCTTGATTCGATTATATTATTAATAACTATTATTATCAAAAGCGCACCTATATTATCAACAGCGCGTCGCTCCTACCTGCGGCGACGACGGCGGTTCTTTTTTATGGTGTACGTCACAACGCCCCAGACGTCAAAACGGCATTCCGGGGTTATGAGAATGGGGTCGTAAAGCTCGTTGGCCGGCTCGAGCCACACTTTGCCCGGTTCGAAATGCAGCCGTTTCACAGTGAAGTCGCCGTCGACGCAGCACACGGCCAGATCGCCGTTCTCCGGCTCAATGGAGCGGTCGATGACAAGAATATCGCCCTCCTCTATCCCCTCGTCGATCATAGAATCGCCGTTGACACGGCCATAGAAGGTTGATGCCGGATGGCGCACAATCTCGTAATTTAGGTCGAGCGTTTCCGATATATAGTCCTGTGCCGGCGATGGGAAACCGGCCTGAATGCCTCCGTCGGCATAAGGCAACGGCATCCGGGACGCCGGGTCGGCAATGAACAGTTCAATGTCGCGCGATGTTGATTCCATATTGCAAAGATAGCGATATTGATTAACTTTGCACCCGTTTTTCAAAATTTAAAAAACATTCATCCGATCATGCACGACAAGAATTCGCCACGCCGCACCGTCAACAGCCAGCGGAGCTTTGCAAGCACTGTGTATTACTCGGCCACTCGCGCCATCAAGCGCCACGCCACCGGCGGCAACATCCTCATTGCGGCTACAGTTCTGGCTATGGCGGCCGCAAACATACCGGGTATCGACAGCCATTACTTCAGCTTCTGGCATCAGGAAGTCAGACTGCAGGTGGGCAGCTTCAACATCTTTTCCCATCACGGACACCCGATGTCGCTGCTCACTTTCATCAACGACGCCCTCATGGCCGTGTTCTTTTTCACAATCGGACTTGAAATCAAGCGAGAGATTCTTGTGGGCGAACTCTCCAACTTCCGCCAGGCACTCCTCCCCATAATCGCCGCAGTGGGCGGTATGGCTGTTCCCGTAGGGATATTCCTGCTGATGGCACATGGCACCGGGTATGCCGGCGCAGCCGCTGTGCCGATGGCCACCGACATAGCCTTCACGCTGGGTATATTGGGGATGTTCGGCCAACGTGTGCCGGTATCACTCAAAATATTCCTGACCACACTGGCCGTGGTGGACGACATAGGCGGCATCATAGTAATAGCCACATGCTACTCCGGAAACATCTCCGTGTGGTTCCTCACAGGAGCGGTGGCCCTGCTCGGACTGCTGGCCATCGGTCAGGCCATGAAAGTGCAGAGCAAGATTTTCTATCTCGGTGTGGGAGGCGTGATCTGGTTCCTGTGTCTCAACTCAGGCATCCATCCCACTATTGCAGGTGTGGCAGTAGCGTTGTGTGTCCCGGCACGTCCCGTGTTCAATCCGCGCCACTATGTTGAGATTATCCGCGAAGCCGTCAGCCATTTTCCCCCGCGCCGCGACAACCGGCTTGAACGCGCCCGCATTCTCACCCGCAAACAGATGGACCTGCTGAAACAAATAGAATCGGCGTCCGACAAAGTCATATCCCCGCTTCAGGACCTCGAGGACTCGCTGCACGCGCTTGTCAACAACTTCATCGTGCCTCTGTTCGCCTTCGCAAATGCCGGCATAGCCTTCGGCGGCATGCATCTTTCGTCGCTGTTCAGCGGCGTGACGCTTGCCATCATCATCAGTCTGGTAGCGGGCAAGTTCCTCGGCATTTTCCTTTTTTCATGGGTCGCGGTCAAATTGCGTGTAGCCCCCATGCCACACAATGCCAACTGGAACATGATGGGTGGCATCGCCCTTCTCGGCGGCATCGGTTTCACCGTGTCGCTGTTCATTGCCAGCCTCTCGTTCCCGTCGGCGGCACAGGCCGAACTGCTCGACCTCTCGAAACTCGGTATCGTGGCCGGCTCACTGATAGCAGGCATAGGCAGCTACATATGGCTGCACTGCTCTTTGCCACGCACATCTGCAGCCGCCTCACAGAATTGTTGACCATTCCGGCCAGAACATCCCGAAAAGCAACAAAATTTGTCTGTTTATATTAATTTTGTTATTTTTGTTGGCGATTATCCAATCGGCAGGCGCTCCCGACTATGGCCGCCCGCGCGCCTTCGGTAATCGAGACAATTCAGCACAAACCGAAAGATAGCAAAGGACTATCATTCCAAACTACACTACTCTGCAATGTTGCTCAAACGCTTTTTCATCTCCATGCTTGGCTCGCTGGCAGCCATCTGGATTTCTGCAATGCTTCTGATTCTGCTCGGCATGACATTCGCCATCGGATCAATCATATCGTTCGCCGGGAAAGAAACCGCCGAAGTAAAGGAAAATTCAATTCTGCGCCTTGATCTGAGCGGTGTTATCACGGAGCAACAGCAGAAGCCCGATCTCGCCACGCTGCTGCGTCAGGAATCGATGCCTCAGACTCTCGGCAACATCGTTGACGCCATTGCGGCCGCAAAGGACGACAAAAATATCGAAGGCCTGTACATCCGCTGCAACGGGGCAGCCACCGGCCTGGCATCGTTCGAAGCCATACGCAATGCCGTGGCAGATTTCCGCGCATCCGGGAAATGGACCGTGGCATATGCCGACGGATATACACAGGGCGACTACTACGTTGCCTCTGCTGCCGAGGAGGTCTATCTAAACCCCGTGGGTGAAGTAGCGTTCCAGGGACTTGCCACCGGCATCCCGTTCATGAAAGGTCTGCTTGATAAAGTGGGCGTGGAGATGCAGGTAGTCAAAGTCGGTACATTCAAAAGTGCTGTCGAGCCGTTCATACTCGACCACATGAGCGAGGCCAACAGGCTCCAGACCCACGTCTACCTCGACAACATGTGGGGCAAGATGACCGAAGCTATCGCCTCGTCGCGCAAAATAGATCAGGCCGCCCTCAACACCTATGCCGACAGTCTTGCCACGGTGACAGACGCAGTCAACCTCGTAGACATGAAAATGGTCGACGGTCTAAAATACGTGGATGAGATGCGCGACTATCTCAAGGGGCTTTGCAACGTGGATAAAGACGACGACCTCAATATTGTCAGCGTGGGCGAATACATGCAAACGTCGCCGGAAGTACCCAACACAAAATCAAGCAAAAACAAAATTGCTGTCTACTATGCCAGCGGCGACATAACCGTCTCTGACGACGAAGGCATAGCTTCCGACCGCGTGGTGCCCGACATCCTCGACCTTGCCGAGGACGATGACATCCAGGCGCTCGTGCTCCGCGTGAACAGCGGAGGCGGGTCAGCCTACGCATCCGAACAGATCTGGCACGCCCTTGAAGTGTTCAAAAGCAAAGGGAAGAAATTCTATGTGTCGATGGGCGACTATGCCGCATCCGGAGGTTACTATATCTCCTCCGGCGCCGACAAGATTTTTGCGCAGCCTCTCACACTCACCGGATCCATCGGCATCTTCGGCATGATTCCGTGCTTCAACGGCCTTCTGACCGACAAGCTCGGGGTCAACATCGACTATGTGACAACCAACGCCAACGGCGCCCAGCCCAACTCCTTCTATCCCATGACTCCGTTCGTGCGAGAAAAGATGCAGAAAATGGTGGAACGCGGCTACGAACTTTTCACATCGCGCTGTGCCGAGGGGCGACACCTCACGCAGGATTCGATCAAAGCCATTGCCGAAGGCCGCGTATGGGACGGTGTGACAGCACATAAGATCGGGCTTGTCGACGAGCTCGGCTCCCTGCAGGATGCCGTTGCGGCTCTCGCCAAACAGATGGAATACAAGAAATATGAAGTGGTGACCTATCCGAACGCCAAAACCGATTTCTGGGAAATGCTCTCCGCATTCAACAGCCAGATGCGTGTCAAGGCCCTCAAAGAGGAACTCGGACAGGCTTATCCCCTCTATATGCAGGTCAAGAACCTGAGAGACCTCGATCCGCTGCAGGCACGCATGGAGTATCAGGTGATATTCTGATACTGCGCGCAGGCTCCATGTCCATCCGAAAAACAGCAAAGCTTGGCCAGAAACAAGTTCATATCAACCCTATTGCTGCTCCCGCTGTCGAAAATCTACGGATTCGCGGTGGGAGTGCGCAACCTTATGTTCAAATGGCACATACTCAAGCAGCGGGAATTTCCGGTGCCTGTGGTGGTGGTGGGCAATATCTCGGCCGGCGGCACAGGCAAGACTCCACATACGGAATATGTCATTGACCTGCTGCGCTACAAGTATCACATCGGCATGCTGTCGCGGGGATACAAACGGAAAACCAAAGGGTTCGTGCTGGCAACTTCCCGCTCCACACCTCTCGACATAGGCGACGAGCCGTACCAGATTTACCAGAAGTTCGGGCGCGACATCTCCGTGGCCGTCTGCGAGGACCGCTGCACCGGCATAGAGGAACTGCTTCGGCTTGATCCCCGCATCAATCTCATTGTGCTTGACGACGCATTCCAGCACCGCTATGTGAAGCCAACCGTATCGATTGTGCTCACCGAATTCAACAATCCGGTGTTTTTCGACAAGCTGCTCCCGCTGGGACGCCTGCGCGAACCGGCCAAAGCCATCTACCGCGCCGACATGGTGGTGGTGACCAAATGCCCCCCACAGCTCAAAGCCATTGAATACCGCATATTCAAGAACAGCCTGAAACTGTTCCCCTATCAGAAACTGTTCTTCTCGCGTTTCAACTACACCTCCCTCCGCCCGCTGTTTCCGGATATCCGCAAGGACGCTCCCCACATGAGCTGGCTCGGACAGGACGACACTGTGCTGGTGCTTTCCGGAATAGCCAATCCCAAACCCCTTGTGCGCTATCTGAAAGGATTCAAGGCCTCGATAAAGGTCAAGGTGTTCCCTGATCACCACAACTTCAACCGGAAGGATCTGGATGCCATCACAAAACGTTTCAACGAACTTGAAGGGAAGCAGAAGATAATAGTCACCACGGAAAAGGACGCCGTACGGCTCATCAACAACCCCTATTTCCCCCATCAGCTGAAACCTCATATTTTCTACCAGCCGATCGACGTGACATTCGACCCGATGAATGTCGACTCATTCGACCTCGAACTACAGAAAATGTTGCTGAAAAGTATCCATTGACCTCCGGGTACAAACAAAAACAGACACAGCAACGTTACACATAAAGTCAAACCATAAAACACAACAATACCATCATGCTTGAAAAAATCAAAGAAACGGCCGGATTCCTTCGCGAAAAAGTGGCCGACATGCCCCATGTGGCTATAATTCTCGGCACCGGCCTCGGCCCTATCGCCGACCTCATCGAAAACAAAATTGTAATCCCCTACAGCCAGATTCCCAACTTCCCGGTTTCCACCGTGCAGGGCCACAGCGGCAACTTCATTTTCGGCGACCTCGGAGGCAAACGCGTAATGGCAATGCAGGGCCGCTTCCACTACTATGAGGGCTATGACATGAAGACCGTGACATTCCCCGTGCGTGTGATGCGCGCCCTGGGTGTAAAGACTCTCATTGTATCGAACGCTGCCGGCGGCATGAACAAGGAATTCAAGGTGGGCGATGTGATGGTTATCACCGACCATATCAACCTCTTCCCCGAAAATCCCCTCCGCGGCAAGAACTACGAGGAGCTGGGCGACCGCTTCCCGCCAATGACCGAAGCCTACAGCCACCGTCTGGTAGGCATCGCCGATGCAATCGCGCAGGAGAAGGGCATCCGCCTCATGCATGGTGTGTACGTTGGCACCACAGGCCCCACATTCGAGACTCCGGCCGAATATGAATACTTCCGCATCATCGGCGGCGATGCCGTGGGCATGTCCACCGTTCCTGAAGTCATCGTCGCACGTCACGGCGGCATGGAAGTGTTCGGACTGTCCGTAATCACCGACCTCGGAGGCAAGGACATCACCGACGTTCCCTCGCACGAAGAGGTGCAGCAGGCTGCCATCAAAGCCGAGCCCATCACAAAAGAGATCGTGAAGACACTTGTGGCACGTCTCTGAACCCGACAAGTCTTTTTTCCTTAACGATACATCATGCAGGAAAAACAAACCGAAATAGCAAGCCTCGGTGAATTCGGTCTTATCGACCGGATCACCGAAGGCATTGAACATGTCAACGCCTCCACACTCAAGGGTGTTGGCGACGATTGCGCGGTGATGGAATACAAGGACACCGACGTCCTTGTATCCACCGACATGCTCGTGGAAGGCATACATTTCGACCTCACATATGTGCCGCTGAAACATCTCGGCTACAAGGCCGCCGTGGTCAACTTCTCCGACATATACGCCATGAACGGCCATCCGCGGCAGATCACCGTGTCGCTCGCCGTGTCGAAACGTTTCACCGTGGAACACATCGAGCAGCTTTACAGCGGCATCCGGCTTGCATGCCAGATCTACGGAGTTGATCTTGTTGGCGGCGACACCACATCGTCACGCTCGGGGCTGATAATCTCCATCACCTGCATCGGCGACGCTCCACGCGACCGCATCGTCTACCGCTCAGGCGCCAAGCCCACCGACCTAATCTGCGTGACCGGCGACCTCGGCTCCGCATACATGGGCCTGCAGCTGCTTGAACGCGAAAAGGTGGCATCGGCCGGACAAGCCGATTTCCAGCCGCAGTTTCAGGGCAAGGAATATCTGGTAGAGCGCCAGCTAAAACCCGAAGCACGTCGCGACATTATCGAAGCACTCGAAAAGGCCGGCATAAAACCCACCGCCATGATGGATGTGAGCGACGGCCTCTCGTCCGAGCTGCTCCATATCTGTAAGGCGTCGAATGTGGGTTGCCGCGTGTATGAGGACCGTATACCCATCGATTATCAGACAGCGCTCATGGCCGAGGAACTCAACATGAACCTCGTCACCGCAGCCATGAACGGCGGAGAGGACTACGAACTGCTGTTCACCGTGCCTCTGCACGCCCACGACGAGATAACCAAAATCCAGGGCGTACGTGTCATCGGCCATATCACCAAGCCGGAACTCGGCTGCTATATGGAAACACGCGACGGCAATGAGATGCAGATCCGCGCACAGGGCTGGAATGCCCTGACCGAAGAAGCTGACCGGTACAACGCCCCCGGCAACAACGCTCCCACCCCCGAGGCCCCATCGGAAGGCAACGACTGATGTGAACCACAAAAAATCCGTCACCCTGCTATTGCCGTGTGACGGACTTTTTGTAACTTTGCCGCAAGAATAATTCGGACATTAGAAATTTATGATAAATCGAATTTTAATACGAATCAAGGTGGTGCAGATGCTCTACTCATATCTGCTTACCCGTAGCGAATTTCAACTGCAAGCGCCGTCGAACACAAGCCGCGACAGCAAATACGCCTACAGTATGTATCTGAATTTCCTGCTGATTATTCTGCAACTGTCAGGCTACCGCGTGGATAAGTCTGCCGCCAACCCGCTTGAGCAGCTCGGCGATGCGAACATGCTGTCCGCCAACAAGCTTGGCCGCGCTCTCGCTGCCAACGACGGCATCCGCGCCATCATAGCCAAAGGAGAATCGGGTGTGAGCCGCTTCAACCCAGCGCTCATGCGCCTGTATAGCCTTATCACCACCTCCGCCATTTATACTGACTACCGCAAGAAAAAACGTCATGATCTTGATGACGACGTGAAATTCTGGAGTGTGGTGCTCAACACCATCGTACAGAACAACCCGGTGATGCTGGAGGCAGCCCGTACCGACGAGAATTTCTCGCTCGCCGGCTACCAGAAAGGGCTGCAGATGGCCATAGAGTCGCTGCGCGAATACAACGATTCCGAACGCTCCTACACCGATGCAAAGAAATCGCTTGCCGAATCGCTTGAAAAGGCATATGAGCTTTATCATGCGCTGCTTATGCTTCCGGTGTTCATAACCGACCTCGAAGCCGAGCGTATCGAATCCGCCAAGGATAAATACTGTCCCACCGATGAGGAGCTGAACCCCAACATGCGGTTCGTCGACAATGCCCTTGTAAAGGCCATACGCAACAACCCCGACATGGCCGAGTACCTGAAAAAGCGCCCGTTCTCCTGGGAATCGGATTATTTCATGCTAAAGGAGATGCTCGACAAAATCAAGGAATCGGAAATCTACCGCACCTACATGGCAGCTCCGTCAACCGATTTTGCAAACGACTGCGACCTCTGGCGCAACCTGCTGAAAAACGTGGTGTTCCCGTCGGATGTCCTTGCCGAAGCGCTTGAAAACCGTTCGGTCTACTGGAACGACGACCTTGCCACCATGGGCACCTTCGTGCTGAAATCGATAAAGCATTTCGCCTCGGCACAGTCGGCCGAAGTATCGCTGATGCCGATATATAAGGATGACGAGGATGCCAATTTCGGCCCCGAGCTGTTCCTCACCGCCATCAAGAACCGCGACACCTACCGCGGCTACGTGGAGAGGTTCATCAACGGCAGCAGCTGGGATCCCGAGCGCCTGGCGTTCATGGATATCGTGATCCTTATCACAGCCATCTCGGAACTGATAAAATTCCCGGCCATCCCCCTTGCCGTCACTATGAACGAATACGTGGAGATAGCCAACTTCTACAGCACACCGCGCAGCGGCCAATTTGTAAACGGGGTGCTCTTCTCGGTTGCCAACTACCTCCGCGAGGAAGGCCTGATTCAAAAATAAAGAAACAGGCCAAGCCAACAAAGAAACTACAGTTGATAATCTTCATTTCTCTCATAATCCTTATCTGAAAATTTAAATCAAATTAATACATATGTTACAGTTAATCCCTCTTCAGCAAGCTCAGGCAGGCGGCGGTTGGTCGGGCATGATCATGATTGTGCTCCTCATCGCAATCTTCTACTTCATGATGATTCGCCCGCAGCAGAAAAAACAGAAACAGATCCGCCAGTTCCGCGAAGGTCTCAAAAAAGGCGACAACGTGATTACAGCCGGCGGCATCCACGGCAAAATCAAGGAAATCCGCGAAGCATACATTCTGCTCGAAATCTCCGACGGCGTTTCAATCCGCATTGACAAGGGCTCGGTTTATCCCTCAGCTGCCGATGCTCAGGCTGAAACCGAAGCCAAAAAATAAAGCCTGATTCCATCCGGGCTTCAAGTTCATTTTACGCAACTCATTAAACACCTGATTCCATTGGAATTAAGGACCATACTCAACAATATCCGTGAGGGGTTGCGCTCTGCAAAGGGGCGCAACGTCCTCACGTTTTTTGTTTTTTTGCTTATTTCGACCGTATTCTGGTTCCTGCTTGCCCTGAACGACTATGTTCAGAAGGACTACGCAGTGCCGGTGCAGATTGAAAATTTTCCTTCTGAAGCCACCATTCTGTCGGGACAGAATCCCGTGCTGAGCATAACCGTCAAGGACAAGGGGGCGGACCTGATGAAATTCAGTTGGGGCAACAACCCGTCCATGAAACTGAATTTCGCGGATTTCGCACAACCTAACGACAGCACACTGCTGCTGAGTCCGGCAAAACTGAATTCGGCAGTGCGCGGCATTTTCGGCACCGGAGCCACCATCGTGGCAACGCGCCCCGACTCACTGAAACTTATCTATACCACCCAACCGGGAGTAAAAGTTGCTCTGAACGTACTTAGCGACATTCACACGCAGCCGCAGTACGTTTATGCCGGACACCCGGTGACCGACGTGGATTCCGTAATGCTCTACGCCAACACGCCGGACCTGTATAAAATCCGATCACTGTCCACTGTTGAAGTGACGCTGGCCAATCTTGCCGATTCAGTTACGATGAACGTAAATGTGGCTGTTCCGAAAGGGATGCGTGCCATCCCGTCCTCTGTCACCGTCACATTCCCTGTAGAACCCCTTGTGGCAAAAAAAATCTCCGTTCCCATACATGCCATCAATGTGCCTATCGGCGTACGTCTGATTACCTTCCCGTCAATGACCGAAGTAAGCTATCTGCTTCCCAAGAGCATGTACGGCAGCGTGCCCCCCGACCTGAAGGCCACCGTTGACTTCAATGAGATAACCTCAGTTTCAACCACTCTGAGTGTAAACCTGCAGAAACTCCCCGACCTTTACAGAAGTGTGTCGCTTAATCCAGCGGAAGTGGAGTTTGTGGTGGAACATGCCAACTGAACCCTGAAGCCATGAACACCACCTGCACCACCCCTCTGCCACGCCTTATTCTTGTATCAGGAGGGATAGGATCCGGAAAATCCGTGGTGTGCCGCATACTCCGCGCGCTCGGCCATGATGTATACGACAGCGATGCCGAAGCACGACGCATAATGGACAACAGTCCCGCCATCATAGAGACCATAGCTTCCGAGATATGCCGGGAGGCAATCTGCCGCGAAAACGGCTGCCGAACCATCCACCGCCCCACCCTGGCCAAAGCCGTATTCTCCGACAAAGAAAAATTGAACAGACTTAACGCCCTGGTGCATGGCGAAGTGAAAGCCGACATTATGCGCCGGCGCGACATGCTTGCCGAAGAAGGGCGCTGTGACCGCCCGTTGTTTGTAGAGACAGCTATCCCACACTCATCCGGGCTTGACCGCATGGCCGATGAAATCTGGCTGGTGGAAGCTCCCGAAGAACTGAGAATTGAACGTGCCATGAAACGAGACAACGCATCGCGCGCAGCAATCGAGGCACGAATCCGGACGCAGACAACCACCGAATCACATCTGTGCAATCCGTCGGTTCATTCAATCATAAACACGCCTGATTCCCCCCTGCTGCCTCAGATTCTGGAGTTGCTTTAAGGCTCGAAAATCACCTTGAAATCATCCGCGTCGCGCCCTACGGGCAGATAGCTGCGGACTTTCTGCAACTGCGCCTTGGTATATACAGCCGTTATAAAATCGTCCGGGGCACCTGTATGTTTCTCACCACAGCGTGCGGTATCCTCAGCGAGCGGTGTCACTTTGCTGTTCCGCACTGCAGCATCGGGCGCGAGTTCGTAGCCGAACGGATCAAATATATAGCTCTGGTGGTCGTAATCGCCATAATCGTCATGTCCTGAACGGTTGCAGCCCACCACCACAGCCTGATTCTCGATGGCACGGGCTATGAGCAACTGACGGAAGGCGTAGCCTCGCGCGGCAGCCCAGTTGGCAACCACAAGCAGAACATCGTAGGTGGCACCCTCCCGACGGCACCACACAGGGAAACGGAGGTCGTAACACACAAGCAGCATCACATCCCATCCACGGAACTGCACCACGGGAGGCAGCTCTGAGCCACGCGTGTACACCCGGCTTTCGGCACTCAGGCAGAAAAGGTGGCGCTTGTCGTAGAAAGTCACCGTCCCGTCAGGTTCAGCAAAGAATCCACGGTTGAAATAGCATCCATTCTCCCGGGCAAGCACACTCCCAGCCACAGCCACACCGTATTTCCGGCTCCATCGCATCACCGCATCAAGCGACTGCCTGAAAGCGTCGTCGGCCATCGATGCAAGCAACTGCTCGTCCTGTATGAACCCCGTGGAGAACATTTCCGGTAACACAACGATATCCGTTCCTTCCGGAAGAGCCGTAAGTTTCTCGTCAACCATGTCGATGTTTCGCTCCACATCGGCCCAGACTATGTCGAGCGGCAATGCCGCTATCTTCAGTTCTTCGCCCATAATACTATAAATCAATTTAACCGGCAGACGCCGGGACACTCAACGCTGCCCTGTTGAGAACTTGTCGGGTTTAAGGCCGTGGAAACGGCTGTAAAACTTCTTTATCCGCTCCATGTCGGCATCGATATCGCCCGAGGGGTCGAACATCGTGGTCAGTTCTATGGTCTTGGTAGGGCCGTCGATTGTGGCAAGCGCCACTGGCACATGTGCAGCCTCTGCGATGCGCAGAAACCCTGAATGCCAGTTGGCCGTACGCTTCCGCGTACCTTCCGGGGCTATGGCCAGCGTAAGCCGCGGTTCGCTGTCGAACCTGCGCACCATGGCCTCCACAAGCGAACCTTTTTTCTTGCCCCTCTCCACCGGCACGCCTCCCATTGCACGGAACAGGCAGCCAAGAGGGAAAAAGAACCAGGAGGATTTCATCATGAAACCGGCAGTACGCCCTACAGAATGGATGGCCAGTTCACACAACACAAAGTCCCAGTTGGAGGTGTGCGGAGCCACACATATAATCAATTTCGGATAGTCGGGCACGCTGACGTGCACCGACCACCCGAAAAATTTAAGAATTCTTGCCGGCAGATTCATCAGTGAGCTTTATTGGCATCCTTCACGGCCTGAGGAAGGGCCGCATTCATATCTTTCACAATCTCCTGCACCCGGCTGTTGAACTTGGCACGGAGTGCGTTGAAAGCCTTGCGGTTGTAGGCCTGGCGTTCCTTGGTGTAGGTTGCGCCGTTGTCAAAATCGGAAGGAACCTTGTCGAATGCGAACGACATGTTGGCCAGTGTGGCTGTCTGCAGACGTGCTATCTCCGACACTATTTTCTGCATTGTCGTGCGGTCCACGCCTTTCACATAATCGGCTGCGAGCATGCATTCCGATGCCAGATCGCCACATATGTATCTTACCTGTTTCTTTAAGTCGCGTTTGTTAGCCATATCAGTTTTCGGTTATTTAGGTTGATATTATTGTTTCATTATTCTGTGAAGCGCCCCATGAGTGGGAGGAATATGGAAAATGCGCATAGGGAGGCCCATCGGCCGCTGCATGTTCTGCGGGCGCTGCGGCACGGTGCCTGTTGCCTTCATCGCCGCAGCGGCGAATTTGGCCGGATGGGCGCTGGCAAGTGCCACACCTGTTTCGTCGGGACGCAGGTGGCGGTTGATGGCGCGGAGCGCTATGGCTCCCTGGGGGTCGATGTGCATACCTGTCAGCTCAAGTGTCTCGCGCATTGTGGCCGCAATCTCGTCGTCGCCGTAGGCATAGCCTTCCACATCGCGGCGCAGCCGTGGGAGGTCGCCCTGATAGAGGTCGATAATACGTGCGATATTCGACGGATTACCTACATCCATTGCCCGGGCAAGAGTCTCCAGTGCCCGTTGTGGTTTGAAACCGCCGGTTTTCAGATATTCCACGAACACATCGTTGGCGTTGTTGGCGGCGAAGAAGCGTTCCACCGGCAACCCCATCCGCTTGGCCATCAGGGCAGCCGCCAGACTGCCGAGATTGCCGCACGGCACGGAGATCACCACTTTGGCGTCGTTGCCTGCGGCTGCCACGGCGCGGGCATAGGCATGAAAATAGTAAATCACCGACGGGAGCTCGCGTGCGGGGTTGATGGAATTTCCAGCCGTAAGCCGGTTTTCCCCCTTGGCTGCATCGGCACGGAGAGCCTCCATCACCAGATTCTGGCAATCGTCGAACGTTCCGTCCACCTCAACCGCTATCACATGCCGGAGGGTGGCGAACTGAGCCACCTGTTCGGGCGTGAGATCGCCCTTCGGGAAAAGTATATAGACATTGGTATTGGCCGAACGGCTGAAAGCATTGGCGATGGCACCGCCGCTGTCGCCGCTGGTGGCCAGAATAATGTTGCGCTCACGATGCAAGTCGGTCCAGGCAAGTTCGGGCATGAGCCGCGCCATGAACCGCGCGCCCACGTCCTTGAACGAGAATGTAGGCCCGTTGAACAGATCGAGCACATAGCGGTTGCCCGCCACATGACGCAGAGGTATGTCGAAATTCAGCGACTCGTCCACAATAGCTTTCAGCTTCGTGGAAGACACCATATCGCCAAAAAGCGTGTTGGCCACCACGTAGCCCACATCGCGCAGCGACATCTCGCCGATATTACGGTAAAATGCACGCGGCAACGTAGGCAGCGAATCGGGCATGTACAGCCCCCCGTCGGGGGCAAGTCCGTTTGCAATGCCCTGAGCGAACGAAACTTTGGGCGAAACGCCGTTTGTGCTGTGCAGAATCATACCACAAAACTACTAAATCCACGCATAAAAACCAACCCGAAGCATATGTTTAAAAACTCATTCCTGCCGTCAGGTGCCTTTCTTCGCCTTGCTGTTGCGGCTGACATAATCGGTGAGATACACGGTGAAGAGCGGAAAGACAACCACCCCGGTCACCGGCAGAACCACGAGCACGATCTTTCCTGCCACAGTCAAAGGTGAAATGGAACATCCCACGGTCACCATCTCCATCGTAGCCCACCAGAGCGCGGTCCAGTACGTGTCGACCTGCGGGTTAACCGGCTGCTCGCGCTGAAACAGAATAAGGCTGCAGAAGTAGACCACAAGCAGCAGGATTGACAGATAGCTCATGAACATGCTCGTGACGGCATTGCTCGACACATAGCCAATGACAATTGAAACGGCCAGTGCGCCGCGGGCCAGAGGGATGAAGCGTATGAAATAGAGAGCGTCTGTGCTAAGTGTGATATGGCACCAGTCGATGATATTGAGATAAGGGATGGACAGCAGCAGAAAAAACAGCCTCTTCCTGACAAAACGCCATTTGTCGTCCGCATAGCGGAGGCAAACGAAAAAATCTGCCACAAACGCCACACACACCCAGAACTGGAATGTCATATAATGACGGCTTTCGAGAATAGGAATCTTTTTGAAAGTGTCGATTGAAATAACCACAATCAGCAACACCGAAAGCACCAGTACAAGGATGTTCATGAAATCCACAATGTCTCGCCCTGAGCGGCCATGCCGCCAGGCGGTGTTTTTCCCCTGTGGGGATGTGGAAGCCGGTTGTACGCCGGCAGTCATATTATTGTTTTCCGACATAAGGCATAATGCAGATATATGTGATGACATAAGGCCGGACCGCACCATAACTGCATCCGGCCGCTCTCACTATTTTTAACAATCGGGGAGGCTTTTTTGTTAATGATGGACAGATTTCGGCAATTTTCGCTAAATTTGCATCAATGAGCACCACGGACATCACCTTACGAGGAGACGCCTGTGGGAAGTTTATGCTGCATCCCTTTGTACGACAATATTCTCCTACAATCTGGACATGACCTCTGACAATCTGTTACACGACTCCTGGGACCGCGACCATCTGTGGCATCCCTATACTTCAACCATAAATCCTCTCCCCACATATAAAGTAGACTCGGCACACGGGTGTGTGATACGCCTTGCCGACGGCACAGAACTGATCGACGGCATGTCGTCGTGGTGGTGCGCCATTCATGGCTACAACCATCCGGCAATCAACAAGGCCATCGAGCGGCAGATTGCTCGCATGAGCCATGTAATGTTCGGCGGCCTCACTCACGAGCCGGCCATAGAGCTTGGCAAGAAATTGCTGAAGATGGCACCTCCGTCGATGAATCACATCTTTTATGCCGATTCAGGCTCCGTGGCCACCGAGGTGGCCATGAAGATGGCCGTACAGGCTGCCGTGAGCCGCAGCGGCTCGCACCGCAAAAGCAATTTCGCCACAATCCGGTCAGGCTACCACGGGGACACATGGAACGCCATGAGCGTATGCGACCCTGTGACCGGTATGCACGGAGCGTTCGGTCCGGCGCTTCCGGTGCGATTCTTCGTGCCGCAGCCGCGCTCCCGCTTCGGAGGTGAATGGAACGAAGCCGACATCGAACCTCTGCGCCGTCTGTTCGACGAGAAATCGGACGAGATAGCAGCCCTGATTCTCGAGCCTGTAGTGCAGGGTGCCGGGGGGATGTGGTTCTATCACCCGCAGTTTCTGCGTGAGGCACGACAGCTGTGCGACAAGTATGGCATTCTGCTGATTTTCGATGAAATAGCCACCGGATTCTGGCGCACGGGCAAACTGTTCGCCTGGGAACATGCCGGAGTGCACCCCGACATCATGTGCATCGGCAAAGGTCTGACGGCTGGCTATCTCACCATGAGCGCCGTTCTGACCACAGCCGAAGTGGCACGCACTATTTCCGAAGGCGAGGCCGGTGTGATGATGCACGGCCCCACATTCATGGGCAATCCGCTTGCATGCGCCGTGGCCAACGCCTCGATGGACCTCCTGAATTCGCAGCCGATGGACAAGATTGTGGCCCATATATCCGAAGAACTGGAGAAAGGCCTGGCGCCGGCGCGTGAATTCACCGAATTTGTGGAGGATGTGCGCGTGCTCGGTTCAATCGGAGTGGTTGAGGTCAAACAACCTGTCGATGTGGGACGTTTTCAAAAAGAGTGCGTGCGCCGCGGAGTATGGATACGCCCCTTCGGCCGCATGATCTACATCATGCCCCCCTACGTCATATCCGACAGCCAGCTGCACACGCTCACAACGGAAATGTTGAACATCATCAAATCAGGACAATGGATGTAAGAGCACACCTTCAGAAACTTCACGCCGAAGGCAACTACCGCGAGATACCCACAGTCAGCCCGACTGTGGTCACCGACTATTCCACCAACGATTACCTCGGACTGGCCCGGGAGCCGGGGCTGCAGGCAAAGTTTTTCAGCGACCCCATATCCCAGACAGTACCGATGACCGCCTCGGCGGCACGTCTGCTCGCGCCCCGACAGATTGAGTACACCAACCTTGAAGTGTTCCTGTCGCTGCTATATAAACGTCACCGCGGCGACAACACTGCCGCGCTGCTCTACAACAGCGGCTATCATGCCAACACCGGTCTGATTCCCTCCATAGCCACCGGCAATACGCTGATTCTCGCCGACAGACTCGTTCATGCAAGCATAATCGACGGCATCGTGCTATCGCGCGCCCCGTTCACCCGTTTCCGCCACAACGACTTCGACCATCTCGAGCAGCTGCTCGCCGACAAGGCCGCGGCCTACGACCAGGTTCTTGTCATCGTAGAAAGCGTATACAGCATGGACGGCGATTCGGCCGACATCGAACGCCTCATACAACTGAAACGCGCCTACCCCAACGTGCTTCTCTACGTCGACGAGGCGCATGCGTTCGGGGTTCTCGGCCCTAAAGGGCTGGGGTTGAGCGCAGCATCGTCGGCTCCGGCCGAAATCGACGTGATTGTCGGGACTTTCGGCAAAGCTGCGGCATCGGCAGGAGCGTTCGCCATCACCGGGCTCGACATGCACGATTACCTGGTGAACACGTCGCGAAGCTTCATCTTCTCAACGGCCATCCCGCCGATGAATGCGGCATGGACACGCTTCACTCTCGGCAATCTGCTGCAGAAGGACAACCGCCGCGAACACCTGGCACGTCTGGGCGTTCAGCTGAGCCAGACTCTTTCAAAATACAGTGCCACGCCGGTGCACCCGTCCCACATCCAGCCACTCATCATTGGCGACGCCCATAAGGCAGTAGAGCTGTCGCGACAGCTTCTCACACGCTACGGAATCAAGGCCCTTCCCATCCGGAAGCCTACTGTACCGGCAGGCACCGAACGCCTCCGTTTCAGCCTGTCGGCCGACATGATGTCGCGCGACATAGAGACGCTCGACAACGCCCTGCGCGAGCTCATGTAACCACCACCGCCCCATGTGCGGTGAAACTGAATCACACCGCACATCCACCAAGCTCATTTATGGAAAAAGTCTTCATATCACAGTCACACCAGTCACGTCTCATTCTTGTTTTCCTCGGCTGGGGAATGGACGCCAGTCCGTTTGTCAACCTGCGGAAAAACGGGTTCGATGTGCTTGTTGTCTATGATTATACCGGAATGGATGATGCAGCTGCTCGTGACAATGCGTTTGCCCTACTGGTACGTGAGGCTGAACGGTATGAGGAGGTTGTGGTTGTGGCATGGTCGTTCGGGGTGCGCATAGCCGCCGATTTTTTGGCCGGATGCCGCATGCATCTGCCCGTCACACGTGCGATAGCCATAAACGGTACTACAAGCCATATCCACGACACCAAGGGGATTCCACAGGCCATCTTCAACGGCACGCTCGAACATCTGTCGGAAGCATCGGTGCGGAAATTCAACCGCAGGATGTTCGCTTCGGCAGCTTCCTTCGCCGATTACATGACACATGCACCCGCGCGCAGTTTCGACAGCCTGAAATCAGAGCTTGCCACCTTCGCCCGCATATCCCCTTCCGACAATTGCGGTATGTTCAACCTTGCCATTGCCGGCGAGGGAGATGCCATTTTCCCTGTCCGCAACCAACTTGCGGCGTGGGCCGGAGTGCAAACCGAGACAATGCCAGGTGCGCCGCATTTCATCGACCTCCAGTCTATCCTAGACAACTTCATCGTGGATAAACATCTGGTGGCCGAACGCTTTAAACGCGCAGCCGACACCTATTCCGACCACGCCGGCCCGCAGCTCGAAGTGGCCCGGCGACTTTGGGAACTCGCAGCTCCCCACGTGAACAAAGCACTTGGAACATCATCGCGGACAGTTGCGCCACGACTGCTTGAAATAGGCTCGGGATGCGGCTTCCTTACACGTCTGTACCTGCCATCGCTCCCCTCCGACACACAAGTGGAGCTGTGGGACCTGACCACACGGCCATCCTGGCTGTCCGTTAAGGCCGCAACTTTCCGGCAATGCGATGCGGAAACAGAAATATGCGCCACCGCGCCCGGCAGCTACAACTGCGTGTTGTCGGCATCAACCATACAATGGTTCAACTCTCCGGCCGACTTCCTCCCGCGCATGGCACGCGCCATGGCACCCGGCGCGATTGCCGCTATAGCAGTCTATGGTCCGGCCACCTACCGGGAAATATCCGCGCTGACAGGCCGAGGCCTGCGCTACCTTTCCATGGAGCAACTATGCGACGCAGCCGGAAAATCCGGGCTGGAGATTATTGCAGCCAACTCCGAAACGACGGTGCAGACATTCACGGATGCAGCCGCCATGCTCCGGCACATGAAACTTACCGGCGTGAACGGCAATTCTTCATCTACAGCACTGGCAATGAAAATAATGCGTGCGTTCCCCGCTGGGCAACCCGTGGAACTCACATATAACCCCATTTACCTGATTCTGAAAAAACATGACTGACATAACGACATCTGACCTCAAACCGATGCATGGCGCATGGTTTGTAAGCGGAATCGACACCGATGCCGGCAAGTCTTACTGCACAGGATGGCTTGCCGACAAACTGACAAGGCAAGGCATCCGGACCATAACACAGAAATTTGTGCAGACAGGCAACACCGACATGTCGGAGGACATTCTGCTGCACCGCTCGATAATGGGAACAGGTCTGCTGCCGCCCGACCTCGACCACACCACAGCACCGCTGATATATACCCATCCATGCTCCCCGCAGCTCGCGGCCAGACTTGACGGCCGCGACATACCGCTCGACATCATTGACGCATCCACCCGGAGGCTGCTGGAGATGTTCGACACCGTGCTCATCGAGGGAGCCGGCGGGCTTATGGTGCCGCTGACCGACGAATTCCTCACCATCGACTACATTGCCTCCCGCCACCTTCCGCTCGTTTTTGTGGTGCATGGAGCGCTGGGGTCAATCAACCACGCCATCCTGTCGTTCGAGGCGATACGCGCCCGCAATATCGAGATGCCGGTGGTGTTATACAACACCCATTTCGATTCCGATCCGCTCATAGCCGAAGATACCCACGGATTCCTCGAGCGCTACCTAAAGCGTCATTTCCCGGCGACTGCACTCGTGGATGTCCCCACAATACAGCCCCAGTGTTAACAATTGTAAACGTCTCGACAAACATAACCATACTGACGTTATTATATCAGACGTTTCATCTAAAATTATTTTCGTCATGCTGCAATTTGTCATAAAATCCACCCGTCAGGCCTCGGTTGCCGAACTGGCCCACATGGCCATGGAGGGGGGATGCCGCTGGATCCAGATATCAGATAAAGCCACAGGCGAACGCGAGCCGCGCACCAAAGCCCTGTCGGAGGAGCTTATCCCTGATTGTGAGGCACACGAAACATTCCTCATCATAGAGAATAACGTCGACCTTGTGGAAGAACTGAAAGTGCACGGGGTATTCCTGCGCGACTGCAACCGGTCGACCGTACTTGCGGCACGCGAACGACTCGGAGCAGAGGCCGTCATAGGCGTTCAGGCACGTGACATCGATGAAATAGCCGCACTTCACGGACTGGACGTGGACTACGTGATGGTACCCGCACCCGTAGGTCTCGACCCGGAGGGGATACGTGGATTCTACGACACCATTATCCGGCAGGCCGCCGAACGCGCCGTTGTGTTCCACATTGTGGCCGAAGGCGATTTCACGCCCGACAACATATGCATCCCGCTTGAGGCCGGGTGTGCCGGAGTTGCCGTGTCATCAACCATAGCCGACAGCGCCAACCCCACTCTCACAACCACTGCCCTGCTGGAACGGCTTGAGGCATTGCGTCAGAAATAAAAAAACATATCACATTCACACACCGACAATGGATTTCATAGGCATAATTCCGGCCCGTTACGCTTCGACACGTTTCCCCGGCAAACCGCTTGCCGACATGGACGGCAAGCCGATGATTCAGCGCGTCTATGAACGCGTAAGAATGAAAATGAACCACGTATGGGTGGCCACCGACGACAACCGCATTGCCGACGCCGTGCGCAATTTCGGCGGCAACGTGGTGCTCACCTCACCCGATCACCGCAGCGGCACCGACCGCTGTCTGGAAGCCTACCGCAACATAGGCTCACAGGCCGATGTCATTGTAAACATCCAGGGCGACGAGCCGTTCATCGACCCTCTGCAGCTGCAGCAGATAATGGACTGCTTCAACGACCGGTCAACACAGATAGCCACACTTGTACGCCCGTTCAATCCTTCGGCAGGCTATGAGGCTTTGGAGAATCCCAACAGTCCGAAGGTGGTGTTCGACAGCAATATGAACGCCATGATGTTCAGCCGTTCGGTCATCCCATACATCCGCGGAGCCGAACGCAGCCAATGGCAGACGCGCCATCAGTTCTACACTCATATTGGGATGTACGCCTACCGTGCCGATGTGCTTGACGCCATCACCCGTCTGCCTCAGTCGTCGCTTGAACTGGCCGAGTCGCTCGAACAGCTCCGTTGGCTTGAAAACGGATATACAATCAAAGTGGGCATCTCCGACTGCCCCACAATCGGGATTGACACTCCTGCCGACCTTGCCGCCGCCATCGAACGGCTGCGCAACAGCGCAAACTGACAAAACACCCGTACACCGTTAACTTCACCGACAACCACACTCCACACCGATGCAAAGCACTCACCCCGTTTCCCGCACCTGCCCCGCCCCGCCCGAAATACACGATCTGCCCGTCATGAAAGTTCCTCCCGTGGAACGTGAACTGCTGCCCAACGGAGTGGAGATAGTATGGCTCAACAGCGGACATCAGCCGGTGAGCCGCATTTCGGTGGTTTGGCCGATAGGAACGGCCGACGTTGATTCCGCAGAAACACTGGCGCTGCTGCGCGAGATGCTTCCCGAAGGCACTCCGGCACACACGGGCGCCGAAATTGCCGGTATTTTCGAATTCAACGGAGCGTGGACCAAGGTCACGACCGGGCGCCATTTCACAATGTTCACCCTGTACGCGCTCAACAAAACCGTGGATACCGTGTGGCCGCTGATGGGTGAAATCATAATGGAGCCGACCTTTCCTGAGGAATCGCTGGCCCGACTGCGCGAAAAAAGCGCCGCTGCCACAGAACTGTCCCAACGCAAGGTGAAAGTGCGCTCGTCGAACCTTATAAAACAGATGATTTTCGGCGCAGATTCACCCGCAGCGCGGATAAAATCACCGGAAATGCTGCGGCTTGTGGAACGCGACAGCCTTATCCATCTACACCGCCGGCTGATGCTTTCCACTCCGCCTACCATATATGTAGCCGGCCAGCTCTCACCTTTCATCATGCAGTTGGCACGCCGGATGGGCGAATCGTTTAGTTTCACCGGACTGACGCCCATGCAGCGCACTATAATCCCGCAACCGGAGCATACAGGCACAAGCCGGGAGGTGGACCGCGATACCGGTTCAATGCAGACCGCCGTAAACATTGCGTTGCCAACCATCGGGCGCATGCACCCCGATTACGTCCGTCTCCGCGCTGCCGTGTTTGCGTTGGGCGGACACTTCGGAAGCCGCCTGATGAGCAACATCCGCGAGGACAAAGGCTACACCTATGGGATAAGCGCCTCGATGCAACCGTCGCTCGAAGGAACCGACATACAGATAAGCTGCGAGAACGACAACCGTTTTACTGCCGAGGTGCTGAAAGAGACGTTTGCGGAAATAGACCGTCTCTCCACTGAGCCTATGCCGACAGAGGAACTTGAAGTGATAAAACGCACCTCGGTTTCGGGAATGCTGTCCATGCTCGACTCCCCGTTCTCCATATTGGATCATTACATAATGCTGAAAAGCTTCAATCTGCCCGACGACACATTCCGCATCCAACAGCATCAGCTCCGCAACCTTTCTGCGCACGACATTCTGGAGGCTGCACGCACCTACATTCTTCCTGCTCCCCGCCTCATCGCTTTGGCCGGTGATCCGAACTTGCAATGATGCCAAAACGGCACAAACTCTTAATCTACATTCAGTCAGCGCTTTCTAACTTCCTCATTATCAAAAGTCATATTTTTGAGTGTAACAGCCACACTTAATTAACTTAGTTTAACAATTGGGGGGGTAATTTTTACATATTATCCCTACCTTTGCCATATCAAAAAGCAGACGAACTGCTAAAATTTCATCTTAAATCACCGTAAACCTAACCACCAATGAAAAAATCATTTTCATTTCTGATGTCATGCGCAATAGCCATGTCGGGACTGACATGCAGCGCGGCTGTAGCCGATTATGACGGCGAAACAGCCCTGACCAATGCGAAAGCCGATATCACAAACTGGATGAAGTATCTGCCGGACGACATGTTTGCCGCTCACGTCTCTATCCCAGGCTCACACGACTCCGCAACCGGCCACAACGTAACATTCGAATCTTCCTCCATGGCACAGTCTGTGCTGCTTGAGGATCAGTTGAAAAGCGGTATCCGCGCCTTCGATTTCCGTCCCGGATTCTATTCAAAGACAGAAACCGTTGACGGCGAAGAGGTGACAACCTATTACATCAACTGCAACCATGGTATGGCAAAAACTGAGCTCACAATGGAAGATGCGTTCACACTCCTTTCCGATTATCTCAAGGAGCATCCCTCGGAATTTTTCGCCATTCACCTTTTCCGCGGCTACCCCACATCCGATCCCACAGGAGCCAACCGCGACAATTTTGACAAGGCTGCCGATGAACTGTTCAACAAGGGTAAATTCGCCGACATGTTCATTGACTTCGACCCCTATCTGACCGTGAAGCAGATGCGCGGCAAAGTGGTGGTGTTCCGCCGCGACCGCATCTCATGGTGCCACATCAACAAGGCAGGAAACCTCGGCGGATGGCCCGGTGACAAGGACCTGTGGCAGGAAGGTGCAGCTGCAACCGCCACCAACGCACTGGACCCCACAGTTTACGGCCGTGTGCGCGTCACCGACGTTTCATCTCCAAAGAATGAGACGGAACTCGAAACCAAGCTCAACTCAATAACCAACCTGTTCAAATCGAACTGCAACCAGACCCGTCCAAACGCCGCAAGAGCCGAAGGCGACTACAAACCCGAATGGTCTATGATTTTCACCTCGGGCGAGTACACTTCCGGCAAGAAAGGCTATCTTACTTGCGCCACCCACACCAACCCGCATCTCACAAAACTTATAAACGATGCCGAGGTTGCAGGTCCTACCGGAATCGTGTTCTCCGACTGGGTTCTCCTTGACGACTACACCGACAAAGAGGTGGTTTATGACGTGAAGGGCAAAGACCTCGTGAACGCCATCATTGAGAACAACTTCAAATATGCCGCCGACTATATCCTTGATGACGAGCTTTTCAGCGAAGAGAACAACACCACCAAGGAACCGGACGTGTTCGGCAACGACACATATTTCATGCGCCATGTCCAGACCGGTAAATTCCTTGCTGCCGGTGCCGACTGGGGCACTCATGCCGTTCTTGGCGACAACGGTATCCGTATCAAGACCTTCTTCGACAAGCGTTCGGGCAACTACCTTCTGCAGACCACATTCGTACAGGGCGGTATCCCCAACTACTTGGGCGACAACTGCTATATCGACAACGGTGCAGCCAACCCCTACAAAGCAATTAAGGCCGATGATGCCGACGCATACTACTTTACCTTCAACGGCGTTGTAGACGGCACTCCAACCGTATTGGCCCTCACCCCCGAAACCACTACCAACACCTACACCGACGGCACCACAATGCTTGTCAATGCCCCGAAATACGAGGCCGGCAACAAGAATCAGCTCTGGGAACTCGTGCGCGAGGAGGATCTTGTAAAAGAACTTGCGGCTAAGGCCACGGCCGAAAACCCCGTGGACCTCACGTTCAAGATTCATGGCTATAAGCTCGACCCCAACGATGACAATGAAAACAACATGTGGGTGCTCAAGAACGAACTCGCCAAGAACTCAACTTCCTATTGCGTGAAAACCCAGGTATGGGGTTCGAACGACTTGAATGATAAGGATATGATTTTCCGTGTGTATGTTGACCGCACAAGCGCCAGCTACCCCGAAAACTACGGATGGGAACTGACTCAGGACGTAACCGGACTGCCCGAAGGCATCTACACCGTCACCGCACAGGCCATGGCCGACAACATGCCCATGGAAGGCGAAGGCAAATTCGAAATGAGCGCCAACGATGTTGACATGGCCGAGGGAATTCACACCGAAAGCACCGGCGCGTTCACCTGCGACAAGGGTAGCGCCCTTGACGTGCTCCGCGACGAAGCTCTCAACAAATGTCTGGTGAAAGCAGAGAACGTTGAGGTCAAGGCCGACGGCCTTCTGCACATCCGCATGGCCAAACCGCTTGTAACTGCCGCAGGCAAGCAGAATTTCTTCTTCGACAACTTCAGCCTCAAGTATCATGGCCCCAAAGGCCAGAGCGCAATCGAATCGGTTGCAGCAGACAGCATCGAGGCCGACACTCTTGTGGACGTCTACAACGTATCGGGCATGAACGTCCGCATGAACGTGCCGTTCAGCAACGCACTCGACACTCTTCCCAAGGGAATCTATCTGGTACGCGCCGGCGAACAGGTGATGAAAATCGCAAAGTAACGATTAACCTTCATCCATAAAAAGAAACGGTGACCCATCTTCGGCGTCACCGTTCTTTTTTATAATATATCCCTGACTGCAGTGTTTTTCATTTGCCGGACCGGTACTGCGGCAACAGGGGAACAGGGAATTTGGAGAACAGGGTGTTGACAGCCTGATCTATCCCTTTAAGATTCTGATAGCCGTTGCCGCCGTTGTTGATGATGGTGGCCACCGAAGCCGAGAAAAGCGGCGTCTTGGTGTCGATGTTCACGAGGTCCATTGTCAACACGCCCTCCTTGTAGATACCGGTTATCACCTGCGCGTTTGAATAATAGGCCGGATTCCAGTATGGGCCGTAGTTATATCGCGGCCACATGTAATATGGATAATATGGGCCGTAATACGGGAAATAGCCGGCCGGCGGCATAAGCGGTTCGGTGGCTATCTCGCGGTGCGTGGTCACAGCAATATTGACAAGCAACGGCGACTCGGGCGATTCGGTGAATCCACGCATCACCAGCTCCTCGCGAATAGCCGCAGCGATATTATAGTAGGTAACCATTTCCATCCCCGGGGGAAGCTGCCCCATGTCGGGTGTCACGATGCGGAATGTGTGGTAATCCGACAGCTGCGCGTCATTGTACGTATCGCTGTTCACCAGCGTGTATGGAGAGCATGCCGTCAGCAATGCCAGCAGCCCGACCAAACTCAATAACTTCTTCATATCCTTAAAAAGCTAAAACGTTATATTTCCGCAGGCATACAAGCTGCCTGTCCGAAATATAACGTTTTAAACGGCATTTAGGTTCTGATTAAACCGGCACTCCGGAAGAACCAACCACGACTTATTTCAGGTCAAACCGAACGTCCTGTGTACTTGATTCATGTAAATTGAAGCCGCATCCATCAACTTGTAGGGTCGCGACCCAATGCTGTTTACTTAAGGAATTGAAAATGAAAAAGCGGACAAGGCCGCATGATTGTTATATTATTTTACCACAAATAAAAAACAATATGGCCAAGTCCGCATCAGCTACAATATTAAACGTAATTCAAGCTGAAATTGTTAAATACGGGAATCTAGAAACCCTGAAAAATTTTTACAATTCCAATTCCGGGAATGGAATCATGCCGGCCGGGGCGTTCAGCCGCCACCGACAGATGACCTTTACCGAACTGTTCAATTTCCTGTTGTATCCACGCAGCAAGTCTACCGACCTGGAACTACTGGAATACTCCCACCTCATCGGCAAGTCCAATGTGAACAAGAGTGATTTCAGCCGTCGCCGACAATATGTGGCACCCGGATACCTTAAGAAACTTAACACGTCGGCGGTGGCATCGATCTATGGGAAATGTGAGTTCTCAACGTGGAACAGCCATCTGGTACTTGCCGCAGACGGCACGACTTATTCCCTGCCCAATACTCCGGCCCTTAGGCTCAGGTATCTTCAGGGCAGGAGGACGGGACGGGAAGAACAGGCTCTTGCCAGAGGAGTGGTGCTGAAAGACGTCCTCAACGATATAGTCATAGCCTCGAATATGGAGTGTTATGGCAAGGATGAAATAGGGCTTCTTTCCGATGAACTCGCACATCTTCCGCAAGAAGTCCTCAGACACTCCCCGGTGGTTGTCCTTGACCGTAAATTCTGCGCCTATACTCTGATGGCCAAGATGATACAGTTGGGAATCGGCTATGTCATAAGAGTAAAGGCAAGATTCAACAGCGATGTCGATGAATTCATCCGATCAGGCAAACACGAGTATGTGACGGATATACATCCGGCTTCCACCACAATCAAGAAACTCAACCGCATCTATGGGAAGGGCGACTATACGTCTTTCAGGGTAAGGCTTGTCAGACTTTCATCGGACGTTGTTGTGATGACCTCCATCGCCGACAGTCTTTTCTCAGATTCTGCGGGTGACATCTACCATGCCCGCTGGGATGACGAAACGACAATCGGATTCTTCAAAAACTGTATGCAGGTGGAAGTATTTTCCGGAATATCTGAAACGGCCATCCAACAGGATTTCCATGCCAAGACGATATTGTATAATGTCCTGTCTGCCATATGCCGACAAGCCGCCATGATGCGCCATGACGGCAAGGACAGACGGATTAACAGAAACGTCGCCCTTGGAATACTGAAACTCAATGCGGTACTTGTAATTACAGGAAAGACCCCGAACCGTAACAATAATTTACTTTCTGTGTTAAATGAAATAGGCCGGTTTACCACTCCGGTTAAAAAGCATCGATCAAATCCAAGAGTATTCAGAAAGATGAAGCATTCCGGGAAATATATCACTCTTTACAATTACAGAAGAGCCATTTGATTGCTTAAGTAAACAGCATTGGGTCGCGACCCTACAAGTGGCGCACATAGGGTAGAGCAGTTATCTTAAATCGGATACTTATTTCGTGGGGAAGTTGGCGGAAGGGAGGGTGGCGAAGGTGGAATCGGGGGCGATTTTCACCAGAAGGCATTCTATTCCGTCGGTTGAGTTCACGGCTCTGAGGGCGCTGTCGGCATCGGATGCCATGCAGGCCGTGGCCCACGCATCGGCCAGTGCGGCCGTCGGGGCTATGATGGTGGCCGAGGCGACGTCGGTGTGCACCGGCATGCCGCTTACGGGGTCGATGGTATGGCCTATACGGCCATAGCGTGCGGTGGTGTGGAAGTTGCGGTAATTGCCTGAGGTTGCCACTCCATGCCGCCCGGTGAGCTTGACAATCTGCAGCGCCTCGTGGTGCGGGATGCCGGCTTCGTCGGGCTGAGGGGTGTCAATCTGTATGCGCCATGCCTCCCCTTCGGGATTGTGGCCGTCAAGGGCTATCTCGCCGCCGATTTCCACCATGTGGTTGTCTGACCCGTTGCGGCGCAGCATGTCGGCGATCATGTCGCAGCCGAAGCCTTTGGTGACCGCGCTGAAATTGAATGTGGTGGAAGGGTGCTTCTTTACAATCCTATGATTGTCTATGCGGCAGTCGCCGATGCCGACAAGGCGCAGGGCGCTGTCTATGTTCTCGCGCGGCACAATGAAGTCGGGCGAATCTCCGGCCTCCTCCATATCCCGGCGAGCCTGCCGGTCGTAGCCGAAGCCCCAAAGGTTGACAAGTGGCGACACTGTAGGGTCGAAACGTCCGCCGTTGGCGTGGCTCACTTCCCGGGAGATGGCGAACACTGTGTCAATCATGGCGTCCGTGCTGTCGGTCTCGTTGCGGTTGATTCTTGAAATGAGGGAATGCTCGTTGAAAGGCGACAGCGACATCTCAATGGCGCTCACGACGGCCTGAATGGAATCTGACAAGTCCTCGGGAGAGTTGTAGACAATGCGGTAGGTGGTGTTCCACACGGCTCCCTGTGCAAGCCGCCATTGCGGCGCCTTGCGGCATGAGGCGCAGAGCAGAAGCAGCATGGTGGCCATGGATATTGAACTCCACAGGGCGTTACGGCGTTCTTTCATATCTGTTGCGGTTTATTTTTGGCATGTTCCTTTCACAAAGTTAGCCATTTTGGACCTACAGTCAATAATTTTGAGTAAATTTGCAGTTCTGTTAACCTATGAATGTAGCTTTTACAGGCCGTTCAGTAAATATCCATAACCGTAGAAATGAGAAAATGGCGAGTTGAGGATAGCGCCGAGCTATACAATATTGGGGGCTGGGGCCGTCAGTATTTTTCGATAAACGAGAAGGGAAACATCTGTGTTACCCCGCGTCCGGGACTGATGCCCGTTGATTTGCGTGATGTGCTTGATGAACTGCAGGTTAAGGACATTACACCGCCGGTGTTACTCCGTTTTCCCGATATTCTCGACAACCGTGTCGAGAAAATCCACAATTGCTTCAAGCGTGCCGCCGAACAGTACGGCTACAAAGGCCGCAACTTCCTGGTTTATCCCATTAAGGTAAACCAGATGCGTCCGGTGGTCGAGGAGATTGTGAGCCACGGCAAGAAATTCAACATCGGCCTTGAGGCCGGCTCCAAGCCCGAGCTGCATGCCGTGCTTGCCACCAACATCAACGAGAACGCCATCATAATCTGCAACGGATACAAGGACGAGAATTATGTGGAACTCGCTTTGCTGGCCAATAAAATGGGACGCAAAGTCATTCTCGTGGTTGAGAAGCTGAACGAGCTGGCCATTATCTACGAGGCGGCCAAACGCATAAACATTACTCCATCCATCGGCATACGCATCAAGCTTGCCAATTCCGGATCGGGCAAGTGGGAGGAATCCGGCGGCGACAGCTCGAAGTTCGGTCTGAACTCGTCGGAACTGCTCGAGGCCATTGACTATCTCGAAAAGCACGGCATGACCTCGTGGCTGAAGCTCATCCATTTCCACATCGGCAGCCAGATTACCAAGATACGCCGCATAAAGAATGCCCTGCGCGAGGCCATGCAGTTCTACGTGCAGCTTGAGAAGATGGGCTTCGACCTGCAGTATGTCGACATCGGGGGCGGCCTCGGGGTGGACTATGACGGAACCCGTTCGAGCGCCGGCGAAAGTTCTATGAACTACTCCATTCAGGAGTATGCCAACGATGCCATTTTCTCGATTGTCGACGTGTGCGAGAAGAACAATCTGCCGCAGCCCGATATCATTACCGAAAGCGGACGCTCCCTGTCGGCCCACCATTCGGTGCTCATAACCGAAGTGCTCGAGACCACATCGCTCCCGGGATGGAAAGACTCGGAGGAACTCAAGGGCGACGAGCATGAGCTGGTGAAGGAGCTATACGACATATGGGACAAGATTGACCAGCAGCGCATCTTCGAGAGCTGGCACGACGCCATGCAGATTCGCGACGAGGTGCTCGAGATGTATTCGCTCGGAATGATTGACCTCCGCAACCGCGCTTTGGCCGAGAAACTTTTCTGGGAGATTGCCCGTGAGGTAGGTTCCATCGCCTCGCAGATGAAGCATCCACCGGAGGAGCTGCGCAAGGTGTCGAAGATGCTGCCCGACAAATATTTCTGCAATTTCTCGCTGTTCCAGTCGCTTCCCGATGCATGGGCGGTTGACCAGGTGTTCCCGGTTCTCCCCATCTCTCGTCTCGACGAGAAACCCACACGCATGGCCACACTTCAGGACATGACATGCGATTCGGACGGAAAAATATCCACCTTCGTATCGCCTCAGGGCACATCGTCGGCGCTTCCGGTGCATCCGTTGCGTCAGGGCGAACCCTACTACATAGGTTTCTTTCTTGTGGGTGCATATCAGGAGATTCTGGGCGACATGCACAATCTGTTCGGCGATACAAATGCCGTGCATATCTCCTGCTACAAGGATCGCTACGAGATAGACCAGGTGATCGATGGCGAAACTGTGGCCGAGGTGCTCGACTACGTGCAATACAGTTCAAAACGCCTTGTCCGCAACGTGGAAACGTGGGTTACCAAGGCCATGAAAGAGGGTAAGATTACTCCTGAAGAGGGACGAGAATTCCTGAGCAACTACCGTTCGGGCCTTTACGGTTACACCTATCTGGAGAAAGACTGACGATATTTCGTTTATAGAAACCCCCAAAAGAACTGAAGATATCCTGCTCCACACATGCAACGGCATTTCATCAATCTCGCTTATCTGGGCGCCCCGTTCCACGGGTGGCAGACACAACCCAATGCCGTGAGCGTGCAGCAGCGTCTGGAGGAGGCTTTGTCCACCCTTCAGCGCCGCAGGGTGGAGGTGGTGGGGGCCGGCCGCACCGACGCCGGGGTGAATGCCTCGATGATGATTGCGCATGCCGACCTCAACGACACCGTGACCGACGACACGCAGCTGGTGCGCGCGCTCAACAGTCTGCTTGGGCCGCACATAGCTGTTCGCTGGGTGCATCCGGTGCATGCCACGGCGCATGCCCGTTTCGATGCCGTGGCGCGCACCTACCGCTATTTCGCGCATGTGGGGCGCAATCCCTTCGTCCAGGGCTTGTCCTGGCAGGCTCCGCCTACCCTCGATTTCGAGGCCATGAACAGGGCTGCCCGCCAGTTGCTCGAGGTGTCGGACTTCACGTCGTTCGCCAAGCTGCACACCGATGTGAAGACAAACATCTGCCATGTCACCAAAGCTGAATGGCAGCGGCTGGATGGGGCAGAGGCGGCATTCCCGGGCTCGCCGCAATGGGTGTTCGAGATAACAGCCGACCGCTTTCTCCGCAACATGGTGCGGGCCGTGGTCGGAACGCTTGTCGATGTGGGGCGCGGCAAACTTACGGAGGCCGGATTCGCCGATGTCATAGCACGCCGCGACCGGTGTGCCGCCGGCACGTCGATGCCCGGTTCGCCATTGTTCCTGCACCACATTGAATACCCCTATCCGGTGTGACTTTATTCCCCGACGGATACCTCGTCGTTCGTTAATCCTCTTGAAAACATGTTTAATAACATGTGGGCAATCGCCGCTGTGGGGCGTCTGGGGACTATTATGGAAAATTTTCAGCAATTTTTGCCACTTATTCCAATAGTTTTTGTAACTTTGTGCCGTGAAAAATTGCCGACTGATTCATCCTTAGGTATTTTCACCTCAAACCAAGAATATTCATAATACAAAAAACTTATTATCATGTCAGAAATCGCATCTCGTGTAAAAGCAATCATCGTTGACAAACTGGGCGTAGATGAAAATCAGGTAACTCCCGCCGCTGCATTCACCACCGATCTTGGCGCTGACAGCCTTGACACTGTAGAGCTCATCATGGAGTTCGAAAAGGAATTCGGCATCACAATCCCCGATGACAAGGCAGAAGGTATCGCTACTGTTGGCGACGCTATTGCTTACATCGAAGCTGCTCAATAATTAATCGGGAGTTTCCCCTCCTGCATAATTGAACATGAAATAAGCCCCGGCTATGTCGTCCGGGGCTATTTTCAGAATTTTAGGGGGCTGTTTTATTGACGTATTCCCCCGTCCGATACAAATTCTTGCATTTGGCCCTGATGAGCCTGTAATGCGCCATTTACGTCACATAATTGGATAATATGGAACTTAAAAGAGTAGTTATAACCGGACTTGGTGCCCTCACCCCGATTGGCAACGATGTGGAAACCACATGGAAAAATGCCATCGACGGTGTAAGCGGCGCAGGCCCCATCACTCATTTCGACGCATCGCTGTTCAAAACCCAGTTTGCCTGTGAGGTGAAGGGATTCGACGCGTCAGCTCATTTCGACCGCCGCAAACTCCGTCAGCTCGACCTCTATGCGCAGTATGCCATGGTGGCAGCTCATCAGGCAGTTGAGGATTCGGGCATCGAGAAAGACGAGAACCTCAACCGCAACCGTGTGGGTGTTATCGTAGCCGCCGGTATCGGTGGTCTCCACACTTTTGAGGAGGAAGCCGGCTATTATGCAATGAATGCAGCCAACGGCCCCAAATACAACCCCTTCTTCATCCCCAAGATGATTGCCGACATCGCATCGGGTCATATCTCGATGGATTACGGTTACCATGGTCCTAACTTTGGCGTGGTTTCCGCTTGTGCTTCATCCAACAACGCCATCATCGACGCATTCAACCTCATCCGTCTCGGCAAAGCCGATGTGATGGTGACAGGTGGTGCCGAGGCTGCCATCTACCCTGCAGGTGTGGGCGGCTTCAACTCGATGCATGCACTCTCCACCCGTAACGACTCGCCTGAAACGGCTTCCCGTCCGTTCAGCAAGAGCCGCGACGGCTTTGTGATGGGTGAAGGTTCCGTTGTGCTCATTCTCGAAGAGCTCGAGCATGCCAAGGCCCGCGGCGCCAAGATTTACGCCGAAGTGGCTGGCGGCGGCATGAGTGCAGATGCCTACCACCTCACCGCCACTCATCCCGAAGGCCTCGGCGCTATCCTTTCGATGGAGAACGCCCTTGAGGATGCCGGCATGAAACCCTCTGATATCGACTACATCAACGTTCACGGTACATCTACTCCTGTCGGTGACATCTCGGAGGTGAAAGCCATCCAGCAGGTATTCGGTGACAGTGTACACGATCTCAACATCAGCTCCACCAAGTCCATGACCGGTCACCTGCTCGGTGCAACCGGCGCTCTGGAAGCCATGTTCTGTACGCTTGCAGTTGTCAACGACATCGTGCCCCCGACTATCAACCACGAGGAGGGCGACGAGGATGAGGAAATCGACTACACACTCAACTTCACGTTCAACCGCGCCGAAAAGCGTCCCGTACGTGCAGCATTGAGCAACTCGTTCGGTTTCGGCGGTCACAACGCCACCATCATCGTAAAGAAATACGAAGAATAACTTTACTACATAGAAGCAGGCCGATGCGGCCTATGCGCCACCACAACCTGCTCTGCCTATAAGAACGGTGTGTCAAAAATCAGATTTTTGACACACCGTTCTATGTTTTAGCTGAGGAACAGTAGGATGCGGGCGGGGATGGGGTAGGATTCCGGGAGCATGAAGGAGGGTATCTCGAAGCTCAATGGATGGAATGCCGGAGCGGTGGGGGTGTGCATGGCTCCGACGCCGGCGGTGATGAGGTGATTGTCGCTGTCGAACAGCGCGTAATTCAATGAAGCGGAACTCATGGGGGTGGTGCGGCGAAGCACCGCGTTAAGGCGCAGGCCGCGCGGCGAGATGTCTGCTACTTCGGCTTCCACGATGCTCACGCCGAGCACCGGCTCGTTCTCATGCTCGATTGTAAGGCGAGAGTTGAGCAGGGCTATTTTCTCCGCTACCGTCAGATGCCGTGTGTATTCCGGGTCGTTGCAGAACTCTTCTTTTGCGGCCTTTTTTGCGTTCTCGTCCTCGTTCGGGTTGTTGCAGTTTTCCTGATTTTCTGCTTTGACAGGAGCATAATCTGCGGCTGGTTCGGCGGCTTCATCGCCCGCTTCTTCCGCTGTCCTGTCGTGAATAGAGTCCCGTTCCTTCAGGTCTTTGAGGCTTAGCCGTTTCTCTTCAGGCGTAATTTTAAGCTGCAAACCGATGGCGCAAGCGTAGGCCTCGAGTACAGGAATGGCCTGATCAGATGCGAATCCGGTATGGGTTATGAAGCGTTCGAGCAGACGTTGTGTTTCAGGAGAATTCTCACCAAGCGCCGCCATCCTTGCGGCCACTCCGCTGCGGACGGCTGTGAGGAGAATGAATCGGGCCGACGGGAGGTGATGGAATGCGTCAAGGCCATCGAGGGTGCGCACGTCCTTTACGGTAAGCACCGGTGAACCCGATGCGTGCATCACCTTTTCGATGGCCTTGGCGAGTTGGTTCATAAAACAGTATCCGCTGCTTTAATGCAGACGGGCATAGGAGTGTCCGAACCGTTCGCGAGCTGCGCGGTCGAGCATTTCGCGGTCGGCAGGATTGGCGATGGAAATGAGCAGTTTGGCGCGTTCGGGGAGGCTGCGGCCACGGAGGTCGACAATGCCGTGTTCCGTTACCACATAATTGGCCTGGAAACGGGTTGTGACCACGCCTGCGCCGGGAGTGAGCACCGGCTTGATTTTCCCGACACCCTTCGATGTTGTGGAGGTCATTGCAAGGAATGAGCGGCCGCCCTCGCTGCGCGAAGCCCCGTAGACGAAGTCGTGCTGTCCGCCGATTCCTGAGAAGATGCGTGTGCCGATGGAGTCGGCGCAGATCTGCCCTGTGAGGTCAATCTCAAGGCATGAATTTATGGCCATCACCTTGGGGTTCTGGGCAATGATGAACGGGTCGTTTGTCCATGCCACATCCTTGAACACCATGTCCTTGTTGTAGTCCATGAGGTCGTATAGCCGTCGGGAACCGAGCGCCAGGCAGGCCACGGATTTGCCGGGCATCACTTTTTTCTCCGAGTTGTCAATCACACCTTTTTCGATGAGGGGAAGCACACCGTCGGTCATGGCCTCGGTGTGGAGACCGAGGTGCTTGTGGTTGCTCAGTGCGCGTATCACGGCATTGGGAATGCCGCCGACGCCGATCTGAAGGGTGGCACCGTCGGGGATGCGTTCGGCAATGGCGTTACCGATGGCTATGTCGGCCGCTCCGGGTTCGGGGGTGGGTACTTCCACAAGGGGATCATCCACCATCACGGCGGCCGCCAGACGCGATACGTGTATCACCGGATCTCCGAAGCTGAAAGGCATGTGGGGATTGAGCTGGGCTATGACGGTGCGGGCGCATTCGGTGGCTGAGGTGGCGAGGTCGGCCGATACGCCGAAGCTCACGTAACCGTCCTTGTCGGGCATGGAGCAGTTGAGAAGTACCACGTCAACCGGCCACGTGCCGTCGCGGAACAGCCCCGGCACTTCGCCGAGAAAACGCGGAGTGGTGGCGCCGTAACCTTCGGCAATCCAGCGGCGCACATTGTTGGATACGAAGCAGGTGTCCACCAGAAACGAGTCCTTGTATTCCGGCTTGCAGTAGGGTGCTTCGCCTTTCGACACCGAGAAACCGGAATAGAGCACCACGCCGCGCAGTTCATCTCCGCGTCGTGTCATAGCCTCCACAAGCGTTTCGGGTATGGAGGTGCTTCCCTGGATATAGACATGGTCGCCGCTTTTGATGAGCCGAGCGGCCTCATCGGCGGTCATGAGATTGGGTATTGTCATGGATTGTGTCAGTCAGGTTAGAATGGGTGGTCTTTATGGAAGGCAGCCAGCCGTTCGGCCAGGCGGTTGAATGTGTCGTCATCGCTGAGCATGGACACGCACACGCGCACGCCCTGCTGTTTGCTTCCGGTTGAGGGGAGCGAGATGGTCGACACTCCGTAGCGCAGCAGGTTCTGCTGCAACTCGTCGCCTGTCATTCCGGGATAGCCCATTGTGAAGAAAAATCCGTCGGAAATGGGCTGTTCGCCATCGCGGGCATAGACGAGATGGAATCCGTTGTCGGTGAACATCTTTTTGGCAATTCCGGCGCGTCGGCCGTATTCTTTCGATACGTCTACAAAATCGAGTGTGCCGTCGACGGCCGCGCCGAGCATGCTGGCAAAGGCGTACTGGCTGGAATGGGTCACGCCCGACGAAGCGCAATAGAGCACTCCGAAAATATAGGCGTCGCCCAGCGTTGGCATTTCATAGAACTGCTCGAAGAAGGGGTAGACCCTGTCGGCCACTTCCGGCGTCATGCACACCATGGCGATGCGCTGGCCTGCGTAGCTGAAAATCTTGGATGCAGACACAAGCAGGATGCATTTCGACGTGTAGCGGGCCACTGTGGGCACATACGGCTCCTGATAGGGGATGCCGTAGCGCTGGCGGAAGTCCATGCCCAGGTATGCGTGGTCCTCGATGATTATCACGTCGTGCTTTTCGGCCATACGGGCAATGATCTTATGCTCCTCGGATGTGAGGTTGATCCATGCCGGATTGTTGGGGTTGCTGTAGAGCAGGGCTGTGATGTTGCCTTTCGAGAGAATCTCGTCGAGGCGGCTCTCAAGGGCTGCGCCGCGGCAGTCGTAGATGTCGAGCGATTCCTGTTTCAGCCCGAGTAGCTTCACCTGATTGTGCTGGGCGGGGAATCCGGGGTCGAGGAACAGGATGGTGTCACGTCCCGGAAGGCGTTGGCCAAGCAGAAGGAAAAGTGTGAATGTGGCCTGCATGGATCCCACGGTGGGAACTATGCAACGCTCCGGAATATCGATGTCGAGGAATGCTTTCAGAAAGCGCGAGCCGTTCTTTTTGAGTGCCGGGATGCCGGCGATGTTGGGATATTGCGATGCGATGCCCGTGAGCAGGGCCTCGCGTTCGGCATTTATACCCACCTGTGAGGCCGGAAGGCCGGGATTGCCCATCTCGAGGTGTACGAACGGTTCGCCGAGATGGCTTTCAAGATGGTGTGCGAGTGCGAGAATCTGCCTGATGGTGGCTGTGGCGATGTTGCTGATGTTCATCGCCGCCATTTCGCTGCTGAGTGTGGCGTTTGAAATAGGTTTCATGGTTCTGACACTTGGTGTTATGGCTTATCTGCCGGAAATTTCGCGTGCGCGCTGCAGTCCGGCACGGAATGCGGCGAGGTTCGATTCAACGATTTTCTCACCTTTGGCGCCGAATACCGTGCGGATGCCATCCTCAATCTTTTCGGTCTCGATGCCGCACAGGAGGCTCGCCGCGCCGAGAAGCACCATGTTGGATGCACGCGGGGTGGCCACTTCCTTGGCCGTGGTGTCCATGTCGAACGAAATCACGTTGTCGCGGCTTTCAAGTGCGGCCATCACAGCGTCCATTTCCGGATAGTTCGGGATGTTGACGAACGGTACGGTGTTGGTCACTATCCAGCCTTGGGGCGAAAGCCACTGCACATAGCGGAGTGCCTCCATCGGTTCGAGCGACACGATGATGTCGGCACCGCCCATGGGGATAAGGTCGGATGCTATGGGGTCGGAGCTGAGGCGCAGGCACGACATTACGTCGCCGCCGCGCTGGCTCATGCCGTGCACTTCGGCCTGTTTGAGGTAAAGGCCCTCGCGGAGGGCGGCTGTTCCCAGAATGGTGGCGATGGAAAGGATTCCCTGTCCGCCCACTCCGGCAAGAATTATATCGGTTTTCATTCTGTTCTTGTTATGAGATTGGTTGTTTGGGAAATGTGAGGAATCGCGGCTGTCAGGCTTTCTTGGCGTGACGGCGTGCGGTCTGGATGCACTCGCGGCGCGACACGATTACCGAGAGGCCGCGGTAATTGAATTCCTCTGTGAACAGCTGCTTCATCTCCTCGTGGTTGCGTGGCAGCGAGTCGATGGTTTTCAGGTGGGCGGGGTCAACACCCAGGCCGAGGCATATCTCTTCAAGTTTTCCTGTGCCTTGCGAATCCTGTCCGCCGGTCATACCGGTGGTGAGGTTGTCGGAGATAATCACCGTCGTGGGTGAGTTCTCGTTGACGGCGTCGAGCAGCCCAGTCATGCCGGAATGCGTGAATGTTGAGTCGCCGATGATGGCCACTGCGGGATGCTGGCCGGCGTCGGCCGCACCTTTGGCCATTGTGATTGAGGCTCCCATGTCCACGCAGGTGTCGATAGCGTTGTAGGGGGCAAGCCAACCGAGAGTGTAGCAACCTATGTCGCCGAACACTTTGGGGCTTTCGAAGTTCTGGAGAGCAGCATTGAGTGCGGCATACACGTCTCTGTGGCCGCAACCCTGACAGAGAGCCGGCGGACGTGGAGCCACGATGGGAGCGGCTTCAGGCACGGGGCGCAGAAGTCCGTCCTTCATGTCCGGCACGAGCGATGCAATGGCGGCGGCCACGTTGTCGGGATTCAGTTCGCCCGAAGAGGGGAGCACGCCGTCGAGCTTGCCGCGGATGTTGAGGCCGCGGTCGAGCAGTCCGCGCAGGGCGCGTTCAATCACCGGCTGACCTTCCTCTACAACGAGGAGCACGTCGCATGCATCGGCCAGTGTGGCCACTGCCTTGCGGGGGAGGGGATATTGTGATATTTTCAACAGCGGGAACGGGCATCCGGCAGGGAAGCATTCACGCACGTAGTTGTATGCTATGCCGGAGGCGAGGATGCCTATGCGGCGGTCGGTGCCCGGTGTGTAGCGGTTGAAAGGCGACTCTTCCGAACTCTTTTCCAGTTCTTCCTGCTGGGCGAGCAGCTGGCGGTAGCGTACACGCGAATTGCCGGGCATCAGTACCCATTGGCGCGGATTGGCAGGGTAGGACATGGCGTTTTCAGCCGAGGCTGTTTCCTCAGCCTCAACCACGGCACGGGAATGGGCCAGACGGGTGACCATGCGCACCATTACCGGGAGCTGGAGCCGTTCGGACAGACCGAATCCGTAGGCACCCATGTCGTAGGCCTCCTGCTGGTCGGACGGTTCGAGGGTGGGGATGAGGGCGAACGAGGCGTAGAAACGTGAGTCCTGTTCGTTCTGCGAGGAATGCATCGAGGGGTCGTCGGCCGAGATGACAAGCAGGCCGCCGTTGGCGCCGGTCATTGCCGAATTGACAAACGGGTCGGCCGCCACGTTCAGGCCCACATGCTTCATGGACACTATGGCGCGCTTGCCGCAGAACGACATGCCAAGCGCTTCTTCCACGGCTGTTTTCTCGTTTGACGACCAGTGGGAATGGATGCCGCGCGATCTGGCTGTGCCATTGCCCTGTACGAACTCAAGAATCTCGGTTGACGGTGTCCCCGGATAGGCATAAGCGCCCGAGAGGCCGGCGTTGATGGCTCCCAACGCAAGGGCCTCGTCGCCGAGGAGTAGCTGCTTTCTTTTCATGGTTTCTGATTCAATATTCTGTGTGGCCGGACATGATTTTCCGGTTTTGCAAATATACAAAACCCTTTCGGTCTAAGGAAATCCACGGCACATGTTGTTCAGCATCATATGCCGTGGAGGTGATGTTTTTTCAGACTCCGGCTCATAACGTTCAAATTTTGCCGGATACTTACAATTAAATTCGTATCTTTGACTGCGTCTTAGATACTTTCGCTCGGCAAAGCTCAAATAAATTTGGCTTTGCACTCGACTTATTCGTATCTTTG